>OLON01000377.1_pt1 | contig 31345 bp, 29 predicted proteins | sample 1672691 | NCBI WGS metagenome assembly OLON01 (sample SAMEA3136714, study PRJEB25190) | human gut metagenome | biome: human gut; feature: human-associated habitat; material: faeces | place: Austria | collected 2013
AGCAAGAAGCCCCCACTTCAAAATCTGTGATTTAAGTGGTGGGAGCATGTCACATGAATATTCAGTATTAAATTACAGGTGTTTGTGGTAGTATATAATCTAAGAAAAGTTGCGCAATATGGCTTCTAAAAATGATGTAAAGGATGATGATTTTGACTAGAGGAGAATTACGTAGAAGAGAAGAAGCAGTAGTCGCAGGATTTGTTGAAAGAAATGGAGATAAATGATTCTGGAAGCATTTTAGAATGATATAAGAAAAATCAAAGGAAGGACTTGAATATTAATGTTTTTTAACATCATTAAAAATACACTTGAAACTCAGGAAAATGGCGTTCTCATCATCGAAAATGATGTATATCGTATTAAAATGAGATACATTGGAAACTACAGAGAAGACTTGAAAAACCATAAACTTAACACTGACTTTTTAACAGTCAATTCAAAAATCAAGCAAGCTCATTCTGTATATATGCCTACATTCACACTTATGCATGACGAGGTAATGTTTAAAATTATTGATACAGGCGCTGGCATCTTTGATGAAAAATCTATGGACAACATGATAGCAGATTTCACGCTGGCTCATAGGTGTCTTAATGATTTTAAGCGTATCATTCAGCAATACTTTCCGATTTATACTTGTGATATATCAAAGGAAGGAGAGGACTCATGAGAGACAGATCAAAAGAAATTGCTATGCTGGAGGATACTTTTAAGATCTTAAAGCAGGGCTGGTATGAAAAAAATGGTAATTTCTTCCAGAAATGTGGAATGCTTATGGTGAAGAATTAGTTTGTATGATAAAATAACAAAGTGATTATATAGCCATAAGCAGAGTATGGTAGAAAGAGGATAAAAATGAGAGAAGGAAAAGGAATTGCCCTGTTGCCAATTGGTGTATTTCTTGTATTATACCTTGGCCTGGGCATTTTATTTGAGTATGTGATGAAGATTCCAATGGGGTTTTACAATGTGCCAATCGTCATCGCATTTCTTGTGGCGATTCTGGTGGCCTGTCTGCAGAATCGAGCGTTGAATTTTGATCAGAAACTGGAGATTATGGCACAGGGAGTGGGTGATAAGAATATTATCACGATGCTATTAATCTTCCTGGCAGCCGGTTCATTTGTGGGTGTTGTGGGGAGAAGCAGTGCAGAGAGCGTGGCCTATTGCATGCTGAGTCTGATTCCGGCGAGATTTTCAGTTGCGGTGCTGTTTATCGTTGGCTGTTTTGTATCAGTGGCGATGGGAACATCTGTCGGAACTATTACCCTTCTGACACCGATTGCAGTCGCTGTTTCTACAGCGTCCGGATTTGATCTGGCGTTTTGTGTCGCTTCTGTGATGGGTGGCGCCATGTTTGGGGATAATCTGTCTTTTATTTCAGATACAACGATTGCTGCATGTAATGGACAGGGATGCGAGATGAAAGACAAGTTCAGGGAAAACTTCTGGATTGCTTTTCCGGCAGCTGTTGTGACACTGATTCTGATTCTTATGCTGTCTTTCCAGACAGAAATTCATGGACATGTGATTCAGCCATACCATTTGACGCAGGTGATTCCGTATGTGCTCGTACTGATTGGAGGCATTGTAGGTATCAATGTATTTGTTGTACTGCTAATCGGTATTGTATCAGGTGCGTTGATTATGCTGATTGGTGGCCATACTGTTCCTGTAGAGATTCTTAAAAACATGGGCTCCGGTGTCTCCGGAATGTTTGAAACCTGTATGGTAGCTATTCTTGTAGCGGCCATGTGTGCGCTTATCCGTGAGTATGGGGGATTTGATGCACTTCTTAGCTGGATACACAGAATCTTCCGTGGGAAAAAGGGTGGTCAGCTTGGTATGGGATTTCTTGTCGGCACAATGGATATTGCAACGGCCAACAATACAGTAGCCATCGTTATGGCAAACCCGATTGCGAAGGAAATGGCAGAGGAATATGGCATTACACCGAGAAAGACAGCATCGCTTCTTGATACATTTTCATGCGTTTTTCAGGGGGTGATTCCTTATGGTGCGCAGATGCTTGTCGCAATTTCAGCAGTGAACGAACTTGGCGGAGAGATTTCAGCCTTTCAGATCATGCCGAAACTGTTTTATCCGCTGCTTTTATTGCTCAGCTCTCTGATTACGATTATGAAGAGAACGTAGAAATGTTCAAATTTTCATACATAGATTGGCGAACGGCGCGGTTTCTGGTATGATGTAAGCAAGAGAAGCGTCTCTTGTGTTATTTATTAGGAAGATGGTTTTTACAAGGAGGGTTTTACAATGGAAATGAAAGCAGGAATGAAGTACGAAACGGAAATTGTTGTGAACGAGGGCATGCTTGCGAACCATAACGATCCACAGCTTCCGGCAATTGAATTGCCTGCAGTTTTTTCAACACCGAGCATGATTAATCTGATGGAACTGACATGTGCCAAATTAATGGATAACTGTCTGGAAGAAGGCAAAGGTTCTGTCGGTATGTCTGTTGAAGTCAAACATCTTGCTTCCACACCATGTGGCAAGAAGGTTCGCTGTGAAGTAGAGATCACAGAAGTTGTGAATGGCAAGAAAGTGACATTTGCTGTGAATGCGTATGATGAGAACGGCCTGATCGGTACAGGCACACATAAACGTGCGGTGATCAACAAAGCCGCATTTAATATGTAAGAAAATAGTATTTGATGAATGTATTTTTCTATAGTATACTTGTCGTAATTCATCGGAGGGCAATTGGTTCAATAGAAACAATAGCTGGATAAGATGGCAGGCTGAGATGCCTGCTGCTTATCTGGCTTTTTCTCTTTTTGGGGATTAAGATGAGCCGTCTGCCAGACATATTTCTATTTCACACCGCACCGCCGCTGAAATGGGGCGGATTATCGCACTTTAAAAAATAATAGTTCGCTAAGATATTGTTAAAAATCATCCGGCGTGGTACAATAACAGTTGCAATGTTAAAAATGGTGTATCCAAAGAATTGCGGTTTCTTGACGGGAATCGGTATTTTTGGATACAGAAGATAGAAGGAGATAAGTACAATGGTTAATTTTAAAGAAGATGAACAGTTGAAAATGCTGAACCATTCCTGTGCACATCTGATGGCTCAGGCAATCAAACATCTCTATCCTCAGGCTAAGTTCTGGGTTGGACCTGTTGTTGCAGAAGGTTTCTACTATGATGTGGATTTGGGTGACGATGTTATCAGAGATGAAGATATCGCTGCCATTGAGAAAGAGATGAAGAAAGTTGCCAAGAGCGGCAAGAAGATTGTTCGCCATGAGATTTCCAAGGAAGAAGCCCTTGAGATGTTCAAGGATGATGAATACAAGATTGACCTGATCAATGGTCTGGAAGATGGCAATATTTCATGTTACACACAGGGCGATTTCACAGACCTCTGCCGTGGACCTCACGTAGACAATGTGAAGTTATGCCGCCACTTCAAGTTGTTAAGACACTCCGGTGCATACTGGAAGGGTGACAGCAAGAACAAGGTGCTTCAGAGAATCTACGGCGTATGTTTCCCTACAGCTGAAGAATTGGAAGCACATATACAGCTCCTTGAGGAAGCAAAGGAAAGAGACCATCGTAAGATCGGCAAGGACATGGAACTGTTCATGGTAGACGATCTTGTTGGCCGTGGTCTTCCGATGTTCCTTCCAAAGGGTTATACTATCTGGCAGGAACTTGAGAACTACATCAAGGAGAAGGAACGCAAGCTGGGTTATCAGCATGTTATGACACCTTGTGTCGGTACTGTGAACCTTTATAAGACATCCGGTCACTGGGATCATTACAAAGAGAACATGTTCCCTGCCATGGAAGTAGATGATGAAGCTTTCGTACTCAGACCAATGAACTGCCCGCATCATATGATGATTTATGCGAATAAGAGACATTCTTACAGAGATCTGCCGATCAGAATCGGTGAGATCGCTCATGATTTCAGATATGAAGCCAGCGGTACACTGAAAGGTATCGAAAGAGGCAGACATTTCTGTCAGAATGATGCCCATCTGTTTGTAACACCTGAGCAGATTAAGGATGAGATTTCAAGAGTTGTAGACCTGATCTTCAGCACATACGAAGATTTCGGCATCACAGATTACAGATGCGTTTTATCTCTGAGAGATCCTGAAGACAAAGCGAAGTATCATGATGATGATGAGATGTGGAACAAGGCAGAGAACGCACTGCGTGAAGTTATGAACGAACTCGGTCTTGAATACACAGAAGAGATCGGTGAAGCAGCTTTCTATGGCCCTAAGCTGGATGTCAATGTGAAGCCTGCTGTAGGTAATGAGATCACATTGTCCACATGTCAGCTCGACTTCTGTCTGCCGGCGAAATTCCAGCTGACATATGTTGACAAAGATGGCGAGATGAAGACACCGGTTGTTCTGCATAGAGCGATCCTCGGTTCTCTTGACAGATTCATGGCGTATATCCTTGAGGAGACAAAGGGTAATCTGCCTACATGGCTGGCACCGATCCAGGTCAAAGTTATGCCTGTTAAGACAGATGATGACGACTTGAATGCTTATGCCAATGAAATCTGTGAACTGCTCGAAGCGCAGAATGTTCGTGTTGATCTGGATGACAGAGCAGAGAAACTGGGCTATCGTATGCGTGAGGGACAGATCCAGAAGGTACCATATCTTCTTGTTATCGGTTTCAACGAGAAGGATAACAGAACGGTTTCCTACAGACTTCACGGTGAGAAAGATACAACAGTTGTGGGCCTTGATGAATTTGTTGAGAAGATTGTTGATGAGATCAAGAACAAAGTTCATTAAAGTCGATTTTGGATGGATCAGTCAGATACTGAATGAAAGTCTTTGTTAGTACAGAAACACGGTTTAACGGCATGGAAGCAATGCCGATGGCACGGTACTGCGGCGGGTCAATAGGACGGATTTCCAAACTGTAATTGAGGTTTCGCAGAATCAGTTCCGGCATGATGGTGATGCCGAATCCGTGAGATACCATGGAGATAACTGACAAATCATCATTCAGGACATAGCGGACATTAGTTTTGCCGCGGGTTGAATTTAATACTGCCTGAATATCATTATCAGAGCCTTTGGTTGGCAAAACCAAGGGCTCTTTTTTGATTTCCGGGAGTGTCAGAACATTCTGCCGGGTCAGGGGGTGCCTTTCAGGAAGAAGGACATTCATGGGATCCTTATACAGCAGGTGAAAGACCAGCGGGTCAGCAACAGGAGCCGTCAGAAAGCCGCAGTCCACGCGGCCGCTTAAAATACGCTCTGTGATTTCATCGTAGTCACCCGCTAGCAGATCGAATTCCACAAGGGGATAATCTGCCTGAAACTTGCGGATGATGGTCGGAAGCCACTGGGTGGAAACACTGGTGAAGGTGGCGATCCGCAGGGTGCCGGCTACCGTTTCGTTGATATCGTAAATGGCCTGGGAGAGACCATGCTGGTCGTTGACCAGAGTTTGTATGTAAGGCAGCAGGCGTTTGCCGTTCTCAGTGAGGGTGACGCCGGAAGCACTTCTTGCCAGAAGGGAAAATCCGGTCTCTTTCTCCAAGGCGGCAATGGCATGGCTGATGCCGGCCTGGGTATAGTGAAGAATCTCAGCAGTCTTTGTAATATTGCCGATTTCGGCGGTTTTCAGAAAAATTTCATAGCGGTTTAAAATCATTGCAGGCACACTCCATAACTTTTGTGAATGATAAGTATTAATATTATTCTCTTTTCAAATGCTCAGATAGTTGTATAATACTCCATGGAAAACAAAAAAGCAAGGGAAACGAATTACGAACAGGAGATTTTAAAATTCACATATGGACATCAAAAGTGGATGAAGTTCGTAAATTTGATTTGTCTTTGAAATAGAGGAGTAGAGTGGAAAAATGAGAGAGTATGGATGGACACAGCAGAGAGCGGACAGTATGCTGGCGCTGGTAGCGATGGCATGGGGCAGTTCCTATCTGTTGATGAAGATTGGTTTGGATGGTATCCCGCCGTTTTGTATTATTGCATTAAGATTTGGTATCGCATTTATTGTGGTTTCTTTTTTGTTTTTTAAAAAGTTTAAGAAGACAACGAAGCGTGTGATGATGAAAGGTGCAGTTCTTGGCTTGTTCCTTTTTGGACTGTTTGCGTTTCTGATGCATGGCCTTCAGACAACATCCGCTTCCAATGGCGGTTTTCTGACAAGTACAACCGTTGTGCTGGTGCCGATTTTTCATGCGGTGATTAAGAAGAAAATGCCGGATCACCAGAATGTTTTGAGTATTCTGCTGACGATGACAGGCATTTGTCTGCTGACCCTGCAGCAGTCACTGGTGTTCCACAGCGGTGATATTCTCTGTCTTGCAGGTGCAGCTGTGTATGCGGTGCAGATTCTGCTGACGGACAAGTTTGCACAGGAAGAGGACGGAATGCTTCTTGGCATCTGGCAGCTTGGATTTGCAGCGCTGTATGGTGTCATTTGCACATTTATGTTTGAAACACCGACATTGCCTTCAAGCGGTTTCCAGTGGATTGCAATTTTGGGCCTGGCATTTGTATGCAGCGCCTTTGGATTCGTGATGCAGCCAATGGCACAGAAGTATACAACACCGGAACATACAGGCCTTTTGTTTGCACTGGAACCGGTTTTTTCAGCGGTATTCTCATACATTTTCCTGCATGAGACTTTGTCCGGGAAGGGTTATATGGGCGCAATGCTGGTAATGGCCGGCGTGGTTGCAGCTTCTGTTGTCAGGGAAAAGAGACAGCCGGTACGCGTTGTGGCACATCAGTCCTAAAAGTAAATATAGTATTAATGAATAGAGATAAAAGCACTGAAACCATGATAAAAGCACTGAAATCGGTCGTGGATTCAGTGCTTTTTATCGTTCAGCGCTTATTTTAAATACCGCCACATTGGTATAGGGACTCTCAAAATACAGACGATAGGCAATGTGGTATTTGCCGGAATTGATGCATAAAATATAAGATACAGCTGAACACATGAATTTATCGAATCATAAATGTAAGTAAATTGAACCAATCGAATCAAATACGAATTGACTCGATTGGTTCGATTTGCTATAATATAAGCAGAAAGTGATGGAGGGGATGACAAGATGGTATTTCAAGAAAGCGAAACAGTAGAACTCAAAGAAGTTGTTGTTGACGATATCAGGAAAGAAATCATTGCCTTTGCAAACTGTGATGGGGGAAAGTTATATATTGGTGTTAGAGACGATGGTACAGTTGTGGGGGTGGATAATCCTGATCGTACGGCATTGCAGATTAGTAATATGGCTCGGGATGCGATTAAGCCGGATATTACGATGTTCATGCATTATGGAACAATTGAGGAGAGTGGGAAAAAGATTGTTGCAATTGACATTCAGAGAGGAACAGATCGCCCTTATTATATAGCTAAAAAGGGAATGAGACCGGAGGGCGTGTATGTACGGCAGGGATATTCGGCAGTTCCTGCTACAGATACAGCAATTCGGCATATGATTAAAGAAACAGATGGAGACCGCTTTGAAGCCATGCGCAGTTTGAATCAGGATCTGACTTTTAATGCTGTGAAGAACGCGTTTGAACAGCGGAATGTTGATTTTGGCGTTCAGCAAATGCGGACATTGAAGATAATTGATTCGGATGGTTTGTATAGTAATCTGGCGATGCTTTTATCAGATCAGTGCACACATACGATTAAGGTGGCTGTTTTTCAGGGAACAGATCAGACCGTTTTTAGAGACCGGAAGGAATTTGCAGGTTCTCTTATGCAGCAGATGAATGATGTGTATGCGTTTATTGATTTCAGAAACCAGACACATGCTGCCATAGAAGGATTGCTAAGAATTGATACGAGAGATTACCCGGAGATTGCTGTCAGGGAGGCACTGCTGAATTTGCTGGTGCATCGGGATTATTCTTTTAGTGCCAGTGCTTTGATTAGTATCTATGAAGATAGGATAGAATTTGTATCCATTGGCGGACTTGTACCGGGGATAGAGCTGGAGGATGTGATGGCAGGAATTTCTATATGCAGGAATCAGGATTTGGCCAATGTTTTTTATCGCTTACAGTTGATTGAGGCTTACGGCACCGGCATCAGTAAAATGATGATGGCCTATAGAGATATGCTGCAGAAACCTGTGATTGAGACAACGAAGAATACATTCAAGATTATATTGCCAAATGTAAATGTACAGAAGCAGTATGCTCAGACGAAACTGCCTGTATACAGAGTCGAAGATCAGTCAATGCAATATAGTTATAATGCTGCAAAAATAAAAGGTTTATCCGATGAGGAAGAAATTATTTTGGAGTATATCGGGAAGCATGATAGATTGACTAAGCAACAAGCAGCAGAATTGCTTGAAGTGAGTGCTTCCACGGCGACAAGGTTACTTAAACGGATGGTTGAGAGCCATATGCTTAAGCGTAACGGTAAGGCAAGGAACACTTATTACACGGAGATAAAATAGCACTTGAGAATAATTCCAGGAAGTTTTTTACGTTAATGTACTAAAAAATAAACATTTTTTGCCTGTGATGGTTGATTTTTGCAGAAATTTAGCGTATCATAATACCATTATTGCTTAATTAACCGGGCTTATTTGTCAGAATCCTGATAGGTTTGTCTATCAGGATTTTGTTTTGTCAATGTGCCGGTTGGAAAGAGGTTTTAACGTTTTTATGGAAGCATTTTCACAATTTGTCGGTCATGTAGACTCCATGATCTGGAGCATGGTTCTTGTGCTGCTCTGTCTGGGTGTCGGTCTTTATTTATCCATTCGCATGAAATTCCCTCAGATTCGTTTTTTGAAGGAAATGGTGCATTTACTTGGAGCCAAAGAGGAGAGTGAGAATGGTATTACACCGTTTCAGGCTTTTGCAACAACAGTGGGCGCTCGTGTGGGCATGGGCAATATTGCCGGTGTGGCATCGGCCATTTATTTCGGTGGTCCGGGATCCGTTTTCTGGATGTGGATCATCACATTGATCGGTGCGGCTTCTGCTTACACGGAGTCGGCACTGGGGCAGGCCTATAAGGTAAAGAATCCGGATGGTGAGTATATGGGCGGACCGGCCTACTATATCGAGAAGGGACTTAAATGCAAGCCGTATGCTATTTTGTTTGCGATGGTGGCATTTCTTGGCCCGGGGTTTCTGATGCCCGGGGTTCAGATCAATTCACTGGTGACGGTTTTTGAGGAAGCATTTTCAGTGAATAAGATTCTGGTGGGCGCCATTTGCTGTGTGATCCTCGGTATTGTTGTATACGGCAGTATCAAGCGTATCGCCAAGATCGCCGAGATGCTGGCACCGGTGATGTGCGGTATTTATATTGTGGCAGCGGTTGTTATTCTTGGACTCCATATCACAAAGCTTCCGGGAATTCTTGGAATGGTGGTTTCATCAGCCTTCGGCAAACATGCAGTTTTTGGCGGGATTCTTGGTTCTGCTGTTTCCTGGGGCGTTAAGCGAGGTATTTATTCCAATGAAGCAGGTATGGGATGCGGTGCCATCGTCTCCGCGGCAGCAGAATGTTCTCATCCGGCGAAACAGGGACTGATTCAGTCGTTTTCTATTTATGTGGATACCTTATTTATCGGAACAGCAACCGCCCTGATCATCCTGCTGACAGGTACATTTGATGTCTGTGACGGCGCAGGCAATCTGCTCCTTGACCAGACAGGCGGCATTGAAGCCGGTATCAAATGGACACAGTATGCTCTGATGAATACATTCGGTACATGGAGCGGCAAGGCGCTGGCGATCATCATTGTGCTGTTTGTCTTTACATCTATGACGGGATATTGTTATCAGGCAGAAGCGAATATCCGTTATCTCACCCACAACAGCAAATTGGCTGTCAATATTTGCCGTGCCGTTTTCCTTGCAGCCTCATTTTTCGGAGCCATTGTGAATGCAGATGCTATCTGGTCCATGGGCGATATCGGCTATGGACTTATGGCCTGGGCCAATATCATTGCCATTACTCTGTTGGCGCCGAAGGCATCGGCTATTCTGGAGGATTACGAACAGCAGAAGAAGGAAGGCAAAAATCCGGTCTTTGATCCGGCAAAGTTCGGAATCGAGGATGAAACAGGGGCGTGGAAACGTAAGTAAATGGTTATACCTGGAACAGATTGCCGTGATGCATCCTGCTTAGAAAAGCTATATTAAGCATAGAGAAGAAAATCAGGCATAGAGAACAAATGAAAGTGAGACAGATGAATGGAACAGGATTATATATATATGGAAGAAACAACTGTGAAATCAAGTTCAGAAGTTCGAAACGTTTATATTCGCATTCGGAGTGTTGTGGAAGGTGTTGAGAACCTGTGGGAGACAACCGGAGAATACAAATGGGACGGCAGGCAGCATATGCTGGCCTATACAGATTATACGGGCAATGCCATTACTAAGAACGGTATCTTTGCAGATCATGAGAAAATGCTGCTGCATCGTGTGGGCGCGATTACCTGTGATATGCTCTTTGATCCATTGACAGCAACAATGGTAGATTATAAAGCCTACATGGTGGGGGCAAAGTTTCTGCTGCATACAGAGACATATTCTATGGAAGAGAACGAGGTAGGATTGAATATCCGGGTGCAATATACGCTGGATGACGGCGGTGGTCATACTCCTATTGTCGGAGAGCAGGAGATTACTGCGGTGTATTATTGATAAAAAAACACATCAAGCTTTCGTTATTATGAATTGACATGCACCCCCTGGGGGTGTATATTGACATATGGAAACAGTATGTCAGCAGGATGACATATCTGTGAGAAAAACAGCATGACTTCCGCGATAAATATGGAATTAAACAGAAGCGGTGAGCCTTGAGTGAATGACGAAAGGAAATGCAGAATTATGGTAAAAACAGTATTGAAAATTGATGGTATGATGTGTGGTATGTGCGAAGCACATATGAATGATCTGATCCGCAAGAATTTCAAGGTGAAGAAAGTGACATCTTCTGCCAAGGATGGAGAGACAGTGATCATCAGTGATGCAGAGCTGGATATTCCCTGGGCAAAGAAGCAGATTAAAGATATTGGTTATGAACTGGTAGATTATACAAGTGAACCCTATGAAAAGAAGGGCCTGTTTCATTTTGGGCGAAAATAGTCCTGCATATATCTTGTATCCCCGGGAAAAGTGTGATAAGATAATTTCAATGCAGTAAAGTGGTACTATTCCATAGAGGAATCTGAGAAATGTATCAGCTATGGATTAGAGAGTGGAAAATGGACCATCAGAATGGAAGGAGTTATCTGTTATGTATATTACCTGTTTGGATGTTGAAGGCGTACTGGTACCGGAGATCTGGATTGCATTTGCAGAAGCCAGCGGTATCCCTGAACTGAAGAAGACAACCCGTGATGAACCGGATTACAATAAACTTATGAACTGGCGTCTGGGAATCCTGAAGGAGCATGGCCTCGGATTGAAAGAAATCCAGGAGACTATTGCGAAGATTGATCCGCTGCCGGGGGCGAAGGCATTCCTGGATGAGCTCAGAACCTTCACACAGGTGATTCTGATCAGTGATACTTTCACACAGTTTGCCACACCGCTGATGGAGAAGCTGGGTTGGCCGACATTATTCTGCAACACACTGGAAGTAGCAGACAACGGCGAGATCACAGGCTTCAAGATGCGTACAGAGCAGTCCAAGCTCAGCACAGTCAAGGCGCTGCAGTCCATCGGATTTGAGACCATTGCCAGCGGTGATTCCTATAACGATCTGGGCATGATCCAGGCCAGCAAGGCGGGCTTCCTGTTCAGAAGCACAGACAAGATCAAGGCCGATTATCCGGATATTCCGGCTTATGAGACATATGATGAACTGTTGGATGCCGTAAAAAAGGCGATGGTGTAGTGCGCTTAGGCATATTTAGTTAATGATTTTATAACATATCGTGGATAGACAAGAGGAATATTTGAATGATACATATCATTTGAATATTCCTTTTTTTGTTGATGAATGTTAATAAAACTTTAGTATATGCTGCAAGATGTTGCCTTTTCGTTAAAAAGTCGACGGAATCATACAAAAACGGCGCCGTCTCTGTTGACAAAATAGTTTTGCCCGTTATAATAGATATGAGTATTCTTTTTATGAAAAAGAAAAATTTTTTGTTCTTCCGCGGCAAATATGCGCTCTCAGCGTAAAATATGACTAAAAAAGAGATTCATATAGCATGCAGGTTTGAATCAAACACGTTCATTGGGGAAGAACATACAGAGGAGAGAAAATATGTATAAAAGAGAATCAGGCGGATGGCTGAAACATTATGATTTTCTGCTGTTGGATATGATTTGCCTTCAGATTGCATTTCTGCTGTCATTTGTTGTATTGGGAAGAGGTTTCAATCCGTATAGTCATATATTGTACCGGAAGATGGCGCTGTATTTAGAATTAGCAGATGTGGTGGTTGTCTTTTTCTTTGATTCATTTTCAGGCGTATTGAAGAAGGGGTATTATCGTAATTTCGTGTCGACCGTACAGCATGCAGCCATTGTCTTTGCGTTATCAGTATTGTATCTTTTCCTGTCAAAGGAAGGACAGCTGTATTCCAGGTTGTCACTGGTCATCACCTTCGTATTGTATATTTTTATTACATATGCTGTCAGAGAATTGCGCAAGCGTGAAATGCGCAAGCAGATGGAGACGGGAAGCAAGCAGTCCCTTTTTATTGTAACGACAGAAGACATTGCGGGACAGGTTGTAGACCGCATGTTGAAGAATAATTATGCCAGATACAGGATGGCCGGAATAGCAGTTGTTGACAATAGCGTGATTGGACATAAAATCCATGGGGTAGATGTGGTTGCAGATGCGGCAACAGCCGTTCGCTATATCTGTCGTACATGGGTAGATGAGGTGCTGATTGTGATTTCTGACAATCAGCCGTATCCCAAGAAGTTGATTGATCAGTTAATCGAGACCGGTGTTACCATTCATCTGAATTTAGCTAAGGTGTCCAATATATCCGGAAAGAAACAGTTTGTAGAACAAATCGGGCCATATACCGTTCTCACAACGACGATGAACTATGCATCGGAGCGTCAGCTGCTGATCAAGCGTGTAATGGATATTGCAGGCGGACTTGTGGGATGCCTGATGACTGGAATTATATTTATCTTTGTGGCACCGGCCATATATATCAGTTCACCGGGGCCTATTTTCTTTGCCCAGGAACGTGTGGGCAAGAACGGCAAGACGTTTAAGATGTACAAGTTCAGAAGTATGTATATGGATGCGGAAGCCCGCAAGGCAGAACTGATGAAAGAGAATAAACTGGGGGACGGAAAGATGTTCAAGATGGACTTTGATCCCAGGGTTATTGGCAACAAGATACTGCCGGATGGCACAAAGAAGACAGGAATTGGTGACTTTATCCGTCGAACCAGTCTGGATGAATTCCCGCAGTTTTTCAATGTGCTAAAGGGAGATATGTCCGTTGTTGGTACAAGACCGCCTCTGGTGTCTGAAACAGAACTGTATGAATTGCATCATTATGCACGGCTTTCGATTAAACCTGGCATTACAGGTTTGTGGCAGGTCAGCGGGAGAAGTGATATCACGGACTTCGAAGAGGTGGTACGCCTTGACAGAGAATATATTGATAACTGGAATGTGGGAATGGACATTAAGATCCTGCTCAAGACCGTTGCGGTTGTTTTGAAAAAGGACGGCTCTATGTAGCAGATGAAACAACCATTGAATGAAAAATGATTTTTTAAGAAACGAGGAATGGCTTTATGAAAGGAATTATTCTTGCAGGTGGTTCAGGTACCCGCTTATACCCATTGACAAAGGTGACATCCAAGCAGCTGCTGCCGGTTTATGACAAACCAATGATCTATTATCCAATGTCGGTTCTGATGAACGCCGGAATCAGGGATATTCTGATTATTTCTACGCCCCAGGATACACAGCGATTTGAGAATCTGTTGGGAGATGGTCATCAGTTCGGTGTGAATCTGACCTATGCTGTTCAGCCGTCTCCGGATGGACTGGCGCAGGCTTTTATTATCGGCGCAGATTTTATCGGCGATGATTCGGTTGCCATGGTGCTGGGAGACAATATCTTTGCGGGGCATGGGCTGAAGAAACGCCTGGAGGCAGCCGTTCATAAGGCTGAGAATGGCAAAGGCGCTACAGTATTTGGTTATTATGTGGATGATCCGGAACGTTTTGGCATTGTGGAGTTTGATAAGAACGGAAAGGCTGTTTCCATTGAAGAGAAACCGGAACATCCGAAGAGTAATTACTGTGTGACAGGTCTTTATTTCTATGATAATCGTGTTGTAGAATTTGCAAAGGGACTGAAACCATCAGCCCGCGGGGAGCTTGAGATTACAGATTTGAATCGTATTTATCTGGAGGACGGATCGCTGAATGTAGAGCTGTTGGGACAGGGATTTACATGGTTGGATACAGGAACCCATGAGAGTCTGGTGGATGCAACAAATTTCGTCAAGACTGTGGAACAGCATCAGCACAGAAAGATTGCCTGTCTTGAGGAGATTGCCTATCTGAACGGATGGATCAGTAAAGATGATCTGATGGAAGTTTACGAAGTGATGAAAAAGAACCAGTACGGACAGTATCTGAAGGATGTTATGGATGGTAAATATCAGGAACATCTGTATTAATTCAGCAAATAGATAGCTAATGTGTATAGAGGAGTATTGAGATTATGAATATTATCGTTACCGGCGGCGCCGGCTTTATTGGCAGCAATTTTGTATTTCATATGTTAAAAAAATATTCGGATTATCGTATTATCTGTCTGGACAAACTGACATATGCGGGTAATTTATCCACATTGGCACCGGTGATGGATAACCCGAATTTCCGTTTCGTGAAAGCAGATATCTGTGACAGAGATGCAGTGAATCAGTTGTTTGAAGAAGAACATCCGGATATGGTGGTCAATTTTGCAGCAGAGTCTCATGTGGATCGTTCTATTGAGAACCCGGAGATTTTTCTTCAGACCAATATCATCGGTACGGCTGTTCTGATGGATGCCTGCCGCAAATACGGTATTCAGCGTTATCATCAAGTATCTACAGATGAAGTATATGGCGATCTGCCATTAGATAGACCGGATCTTTTCTTTACAGAAGAAACACCTATCCATACCAGTTCTCCGTACAGCAGCTCCAAAGCCGGTGCAGACTTGCTTGTTTTGGCTTATCACAGAACCTATGGACTGCCTGTGACTATCAGCCGTTGCTCCAATAATTATGGTCCTTATCATTTTCCTGAAAAACTGATTCCACTGATGATTGCCAATGCACTGGCTGATAAGTCATTGCCGGTTTACGGCGAGGGATTGAACGTCCGCGACTGGCTGTATGTAGAAGATCATTGCAAAGCAATTGATCTGATCATTCATAAAGGACGTGTAGGTGAAGTCTACAATGTAGGCGGACACAACGAGAAACAGAATATCGAAATTGTCAGGATTATCTGTAAGGAATTAGGTAAACCTGAAAGCCTGATTACCCATGTAGGGGATCGCAAAGGCCACGATATGCGCTATGCGATTGATCCGACTAAGATCCACAATGAACTTGGATGGCTGCCGGAGACAAAATTCGAAGACGGTATCAAGAAGACGATTCAATGGTATTTGGATAACCGTGAATGGTGGGAGACGATAATCAGTGGCGAATATCAGAACTACTATGAAAAAATGTACAGCAATCGTTAATTGACACCGGGGGGAAAGAATATGAGATTTTTTGTGACAGGTGTCGGTGGCCAGCTGGGACACGATGTAATGAATGAATTGCTGAAGCGCGGTCATGAAGGGGTTGGATCGGATATTCAGGAGTGCTACAGCGGTGCTGCAGATGAATCAGCGGTGACGAGAGCACCTTACAGAACGCTTGATATTACGGACAGAGAGGCTGTTCATAATGTTATAGCGGAGATTCATCCGGATGTTGTATTTCATTGCGCCGCATGGACAGCAGTGGATCTGGCAGAAGATGAAGCGAACATTGATAAAGTGCGTGCAATTAATGCAGGCGGAACAAAGAATATAGCAGATGTCTGTAAAGAATTGAATTGTAAAATGATTTATATCAGTACAGACTATGTCTTTAATGGTCAGGGAAGCGAGCCATGGCAGCCGGACTGCAAGGATTATGCGCCGCTCAATGTCTATGGACAGACAAAGCTGGAAGGTGAGCTGGCAGTGAGTCAGATATTGGAGAAATATTTTATTGTTCGCATTGCGTGGGTGTTTGGTGTGAATGGCAAGAATTTTATTAAGACCATGCTGAATGTGGGAAAAACACACGATACGGTTCGGGTTGTCAATGATCAGATTGGTACACCGACCTACACTTATGATCTGGCAAGATTATTGGTGGATATGAGTGAAACGGATAAATATGGATATTATCATGCAACCAACGAGGGCGGGTATATCAGCTGGTACGACTTTACAAAAGAAATCTATCGTCAAGCCGGTTATCAGACAAAAGTACTGCCGGTGACAACAGAAGAATACGGACTTAGCAAGGCTGCCCGTCCGTTTAATAGTCGTTTGGCTAAAGGTAAACTGGTGGAGGCAGGATTTGTACCGCTTCCAACCTGGCAGGATGCTTTAAGTCGTTACTTGAAGAAAATTCAATATTAATGTGAGTGGGAGATAGATGAAATGGGACAGATCAAGGTTGAAAAAAATGTCGGCGGTATTGTAGGACTCTGTGTCATTGAACCGGCGGTTCATGGTGATGCACGCGGATACTTCATGGAAACCTACAGTCAGAGAGATATGGAGGAAAATGGTATCTGCATTAAGTTTGTACAGGATAATCAATCGATGTCTTTAAAGGGTGTGCTTCGGGGACTTCATTTTCAGAAACAGTATCCGCAGACAAAACTGGTCCGTGTTATCAAAGGCTCCGTTTTTGATGTGGCAGTGGATCTTCGAAGCGGAAGTGAGACCTACGGAAAGTGGTATGGCATTGAACTGACAGAAGAGAATAAGAAACAGTTCCTTATTCCGAGAGGCTTTGCTCACGGTTTTCTTGTGCTCAGTGACACAGCAGAATTCTGTTACAAGTGCGATGATTTTTATCATCCGAATGACGAAGGCGGTATGGCCTGGAATGATCCAGAGATTGGTATTGAATGGCCGAAGGTGAAAGGCGAATACAGAGGCAATGCAGATGCAGAGGGATATACATTACAAGATGGTACTGCATTGAATCTGAGTGATAAAGACCAGAAATGGTTAGGACTGAAAGACACATTTAAATTTTAGAATGATTTATTTGGAGTAATAGAAGATGCAGCAAAATAGAGATATACAGCATGTCTACCTGGTTGGAGCTAAATCATTGGGTGCATATGGCGGATATGAGACTTTTATATATAAATTGACGGAATACCACCAATATAATAAAAAAATAAAATATCATGTTGCATGTAAAGCCAATGGGGATGGCTATATGGATGAAAGCAAATTGGAAGGTGCAGCTTTGATTAATGATCATGAATTTGAGTTTCATAATGCGCATTGTTTTAAAATCGATGTTCCGCAGATTGGCTCGGCGCAGGCGATTTATTATGACGTGGTTGCATTAAAAATGTGCTGCGAACATATCAGAAAAAATCATATTCAGCATCCAATTGTTTATATCATGGCTTGCCGTATTGGACCGTTTGCAAGACATTTTTATAAAGAAATTCATCAACTTGGCGGTCAAGTGTATCTGAACCCGGATGGACATGAATGGATGAGAGCAAAGTGGTCTGCGCCGATTCGCAAATATTGGAAGATTTCGGAGCAGATGATGGTTAAATATTGTGATCTGGCAATTTGTGATTCAGTGAATATCGAGAAATATATTCATGCATGCTATGATGACAAAGGAATCAAAGGCAGAAATCCAAAGACAACATTTATTGCGTATGGTGCGGATTTAACATTAAGCAAGCTGGCCGATGATGATGAAAAATTGGTCAACTGGTATAAGGAAAAAGGGTTAACCAAGAAGAATTATTATCTTGTGGTGGGACGTTTTGTTCCAGAAAACTCTTTTGAAGTGATGATCCGTGAATTTATGAAAAGTCATAGTAAGAAAGACTTTGCGCTTATTACGAATGTTAATGACAAATTCTTGAATGAATTGGAAGAAAAATTACATTTTAAGCGTGATAAAAGAATTAAATTCGTCGGAACTGTTTATGATCAGGAATTATTAAAAAAGATTCGAGAAAATGCCTTTGCCTATTTTCATGGCCATACAGTGGGCGGTACAAATCCAAGTCTTATTGAAGCATTGGGCAGTACGGATTTGAATCTCCTTGTAGACGTTGGTTTTAACCGGGAGGTAGCTGAAGATTGTGCTTTATACTGGAGTCGTGACGATGGTTCACTGGCAAAGTTGATTGACAGTTCAGATCAGTTGAATGAAAATCAGATTGCAGAGATGGGACGAAAAGCAAAAGCACGTGTGGCTGCGGAGTATACATGGAATAAAATCTGTGGACAATATGAAGAAGTGTTTGTGAAATAGGCGAGTCGTAGATTAGAATATTTTTGGGATAACATTATGAAGATACTACATTATGCGTTGGGGTTTCCGCCGTATCGCAGTGGCGGATTAACTAAATTTTGTGTTGATTTAATGGTGCAGCAGACAAGAGCAGGACATCATGTCGCTATGCTTTGGCCGGGCAAGATAGGATTAATCAATAAAAAGACTGCAATAAAAAGACATAAGAATACTGAATTAAATGGACAAAGTGTAGGCAGTTTTGAGGTGATTAATCCATTGCCAATACCGTTTGATGAAGGAATAGCGGATATAACTGCTTTTACGGCAGATGCAGAGACAGGTGTATATGATGAATTAATGGCTTCGTATAAACCGGATGTTATTCACATACATACTTTTATGGGATTACATAAAAGTTTTTTGCTGGCAGCCCAAAAAAGAAAAATCAGGATGGTGTTTACTGCACATGATTTTTTTCCTATATGCCCAAAGGTTACAATGTTTCAGCAGGGAGCTATATGTGGTGATGCGAAAAGCTGCAAAGGTTGTGGAGTTTGTAACACGACGTCATTAAGCCTAAAAAAAATACAGATTCTTCAATCGCCAATTTATCGCAATTTAAAGGATTCGATTATAGTAAAAAAATTAAGAAAACAGCATAGAGACAATTATTTTAGTGAAGAAGCATTTGATAATACAACTCAACCTGTTGGCACAGCTGAAGATTATGAGAAATTGCGAGATTATTATTATTCACTTTTGAAAATAATAGACGTTATCCATTACAATAGCAGTGTTACCAAAAGTGTTTATGAATCTTTTTTTGATTTGCCTGTTAGTTGTAATATAGCTATTACCCATTCAGATATTAAGGACAATCGTGTAATAAAAGAATTCGCTGATGATAAATTGCGGATCAGATATTTGGGACCAATGAATGGTGCAAAAGGCTATTTTCTTTTGAAGGAGGCGTTAGATAAGCTTTGGAGTAAACGTCAGGATTTTTCTTTAGACATTCATTTTGCGCCAAATGATATGATGCCATATGTAAAGGTTCATGGACGTTATACCTATAAAGATTTGAAAACTATTTTTAAGGAAACTGATGTTTTAATTGCACCGAGTATTTGTTATGAGACATTTGGTTTTACCGTGTTAGAGGCTTTAAGTTATGGTGTTCCGGTTATAATAAGCGGGACTGTTGGAGCAAAAGATATTTTAGTCAACGGTGCAGGAATTATAATTGAGGACATATCATCCGAAAGACTATGTAAAGTATTGCAAAGACTTACCCCAGGTGAATTGAAAGAAATGAATCAAAAAATAGTTGCTGAACAATTTATTATGCAAATAGAAGACATGGAAGAACAGATTGAAAAGATATGTTATGGCTGGTGATGAAGAAGTGAAACTTTTTGGAGTGAGGAAAGGAATACATATTTATGGAATTAGAAAAAATTAGTGTCATTGTGCCAGTTTACAAAGTTGAAAAATATTTGAAACGCTGTGTTGAAAGTATTGTACAACAAACATATCAAAACATAGAAATTATTCTTGTGGATGACGGAAGTCCAGACAGATGTCCCGAAATGTGTGATGAATATGCAAGAAGAGATGCCAGGATTAAAGTCATTCATAAATCAAACGGTGGTCTTTCTGATGCGCGTAATGCGGGATTGAATATTGCTTCGGGAGACTATATTTCTTTTGTTGATTCAGATGATTGGATTGAAGAAGATTTTATAGAAATACTTTATAAAAATATGAAAAAAGAAAATGCGGACATATCGATTATCGGATACACATTAATCTGGGAAAGCGGAAGAAAAAAACGGTTTACCAGTGATGATGAATATTATGTATTTGATAAAGAAGATGCGGTACGTGAATTATTAAAGCAACAAAAGTTTCAGTGTATGGTATGCCAAAAAATGTATAGAAAATCCATTTTTAGATCCATACAATTTCCTATTGGTAAAATATATGAGGATGTAGCGATAGGATTACCAACGTTTTTACAAGCGGAAAAAGTTGTTGTAGACGGAAAATCTAAATATAATTATTTTCAGAGAAAAGATAGCATTGTGAATACAAAGTTTGATCAGCGTAAACTATTCTTTTTGGAATGTTGTCAAGAAATCATTGATTATTCGAATTCTCAGAATAAAAAGTATGATATGGAAGCGCATACTTTTTATTTACGTGCATTAATGATGTTTACACTGCAATTGTATCAAATAAAGGAAAAGAATGAGGAGACTACTATTAATTATCTGGAACATGAAATAAGAAAATGTAAAAAATATATTTGGAAAAATTCGTGTTTAGATTTAAAGAAAAAAATAGTATTGTTTTTGATCAGTATACAATTTCCTAGAAAAATTCTTGTAGAATTATGGAGTGGAGGAAAAAAATGATATGGAAATTGTAAAAAAATTTAAGAAGATAATAAAAAATACAACACCAACTACAATCATCAAAACAAACCTTATATTTGCTTTGATAGAAAGGTTTTTAGTACAAGTAATAGGAATGCCTAGTGCAATTATATATGTAATCGATTTTTTGAACTTGTGGTTGATTGTTTGGTTGTGGAAAGATAGAGAAAAGTGTAAACAGTATTTTGGATTATTAAAAATATATCTTGGAATCATTCTTGTACTTGTTATTACCGGATGCGTTTATTATGGAGAATGGGGAGGTAATGTTGCATCTACAGCAATTGAAATTAGAAATATTGTAAGATTTCCCATCTTCTTTTTAGCATGTGTTATTTTTCTAAACAATAAAGAAGTAAAAAAAATATATAAGGTTTTAGTCATATTTTTTGCAATTAATGCAGTTGCAATTTTATATCAATATTTCACATTTCATCCGCCGGGAGTATGGATGCGGGGAGACATGTTAAATGGTCTGTTTGGAACGGAGACAGGTGGAAATACTTTTGTTAATGTAATTTTGCTGGTAGTAATAACCTATATGTTGGTATGTTGGAGCAAGAGGAAAGTTTCTACATTGGTTTTCTTTGGCAGCGTTTGTATAAGTCTTTTAATCTCTGCTTTGATAGAACTAAAAGCTTTTTTTATTGAAGTAATTGTAATATATGGATGGTATCTTATAAGAAAGAAAAAAAGCAGAAAAGAAAAATATTTAAATATATTTCTGATTGCAGCTGCAATTATAGTGAGTGCTGTAGGACTGCAGATTATGTATCGAGAATATCCGTGGTTTAGGGAAACAATGTCTTTGTCAGGTATGATTGGACAATTGACAGGAAGTGGGTACACAGGCAATGGTGATCTTAACAGATTTACCGGAATATTTACTATAGCTTCTGAGATTTTTGACGGAAATCCGCTTAAGATATTATTTGGAATTGGAGCCGGTAATTGTTCACAGTCTGCAGTTTTGGGAAGTTCAACTTTATTTTATAATCAGTATTTTGAGACACATTATAATTGGTTTTCAGCAACATACCTGTTTATTGAAGGTGGCGCAGTTGTTTTACTTCTATATTTAACAACATTTGTTTATTTGTTTTTTAAAAAGAAAGAGAATAAGCAATATGATTTAAACTCCCAAATTATGTGTATGTTGGCAGTTTTCCTTGTCTTTTATGGAGAAGCATTACGTACGGACGCAGGTTATTTTGTGTATTTTGCATTAGCGGCTGAATTTATAAAGCCTGATAAAAAAATTAATGTTAAAGGTTTGAAAAAAATGGCAGATGATATTCAAGTATCTGTGGTATGCCTGGCTTATAATCATGAAAAATATATTAGAGAATCTTTAGATAGTATATTAAATCAAGACACTTCATTTAAATATGAAGTGATTGTGCATGATGATGCATCGACAGATCATACAGCTGAAATTATTAGAGAGTATGAGAAAAAGTATCCTGATAAAATAGTGGCAATTTATCAGAAAGAGAATTTATATTCTAAAGGAGTAGCAATTATTGAAGAACAAATGCTTGATAAAGCGAAAGGAAAATATATTGCATTTTGTGAATGTGATGATAAATGGACAGATAGTAGAAAATTGGAAATGCAATATGATTATATGGAGGCACATCCAGAATGTTCGATGTGTACACATAATACCATTATTCATGATTTGAATCATTTACAAGGAGACAAGTTGTTCAATCAATGGGAAGAACAGCATATTCTTACAGAAGTGGAGGCTTTCATGGGATGGTGCGTTCATACTTCTGCTTTTTTTGTGAGAAAAGAAAATGCGTATCGCCCAAAAGAATTTAGAAAATATTGGTTTGGCGATTATGTCAGGGTAACAACGGCTTATACGGAGGGAAAAGTTGTTTCTTTACCATATGTGATGTCGCAGTATAATTATGGTGTTAAAACAGGAGCTTTGTATTCTGCTGATCATGATGATTTGCGGGCAAGAAAAGATAGTGTATTATCTCGGAAAGAATATCTTGAAAAGTTAAATGCATGGAGTATGGGACGTTTTCAGCAGATTATTAATAGAAGAATCCTTTTAACGGAATTAGAAGCAGATAGTTTGCATGAGAGAGACATATTGAACTATTCGAATGATAAGAAAGAGATAGTAAGTGCGGTAAAGCAAATCGTTGAAAAGGTATCTTATAAAAACTATATTTCATCTTTAAATGGAATTGGGAAAATGAAAGAATGGATTAGATATAACGGGTATATTCTATATCCATTATGGGTTAAGATATGGAGAAAATGACAGTTATTTCTAATTTGGTATGGCGATTTGCGGAACGATGTGGTGCACAGCTAGTATCTTTTATAGTTTCAATTGTTCTTGCACGTATTCTTGCACCTGAAGATTACGGGACAATTGCTCTAGTAACTGTCTTTACAGCTATTTTGCAGGTCTTTGTTGACAGTGGTTTAGGTACGGCGTTAATTCAAAAAAAAGATGCAGATGAGATAGATTTTTCTTCTGTATTTTATTTTAATTTTGTTGTATGCTTGATTTTATACTTGGGAATGTTCGCGGCGGCACCGTTTATTGCAGATTTTTATGGTGATGTTACACTTGTACCTGTGATTCGAATTCTCAGCTTAACAATTGTAATATCGGGTGTAAAGGGAATTCAGCAGGCATATGTATCAAGGAATATGTTGTTTAAAAGATTTTTCTTTTCGACGATCGGTGGAACGATTTTTTCAGCAGTGCTGGGAATTGCCATGGCGTATGCAGGATTTGGAATTTGGTCGTTAGTCGCACAGCAGTTGTCTAATACATTCATAGATACTCTTATTTTATGGATTACTGTTAGGTGGAGGCCGACAAAATCATTTTCATGGACAAGATTGAAGTATTTATTGTCATTTGGATGGAAGTTGTTAGTTTCATCACTGTTAGACACAGCGTATAATAATCTTCGCAACCTGATTATTGGTAAAATGTATTCATCGTCTGATTTGGCATTTTACAATCAGGGAGATAAATTCCCAAAGGTTATTGTAACCAATATTAATGCGTCTATTGACAGTGTATTGCTGCCGACTATGTCGAGCGCTCAGGACGATAAAGAGCGTGTGAAGCAAATGACACGCAGAGCCATTAAGACGAGTACCTATGTAATGGCACCATTAATGATGGGACTTGCGTTTTGTGCAGAACCAATTGTTAGTTTGGTACTTACGGATAAATGGCTTCCATGTGTTCCTTTCCTGCGTATCTTTTGTACTACATATATGTTTTGGCCGGTACATACAGCTAATTTGAATGCGATTAATGCGATGGGACGCAGTGATTGGTTTTTGAGGCTCGAAATTATCAAAAAGATAATGGGAATGACCATATTACTGTCAACGATGTGGTTTGGTGTTATGGCAATGGCCTATAGCTTATTATTAAGTAGTGTATTAAGTCAAATCATTAATTCATGGCCAAATAGAAAGCTCTTAGGCTATGGTTATTTGGAACAGGTGAGAGATTTCGCACCGGGCATCTTGTTGGCAGTGATTATGGGAATTTGCGTTTATTTCATCAGTTTTCTGCATTTACCAACGATTGTAACATTGTTAATTCAGTTTATTGTAGGCGCGGCAATTTATATCGGCGTATCAGCAATATTAAAATTAGAGGAATTTGAGTATTTGCTTGGAATGGTAAAGTCATTTTTGAAAAAATAAGGAGGTTTGTTGTTATGAATAATAAAATTCTTGTGACACGCTCATCAATGCCAACGTTGGAAGAGTATATGAATGAAATTGCACCCATGTGGGAGAGTCATTGGCTGACAAATATGGGGCCGAAACATAAAGAGCTTCAGGCAAAGTTATGTGAATATCTTGATGTTGAGAATATAGATTTATTGACAAACGGTCATATGGCATTGGAACTTACGCTTCAGGCGATGAATTTACAGGGAGAGGTTATTACGACACCATTTACATTTGCATCTACAACACATGCAATTGTTCGTAATGGTCTGACGCCGGTATTCTGTGATATAGATCCGGAAACGTATTGTATGGATGCAGGCAAAATTGAGGGATTGATTACAGACAAAACGTGTGCCATTATGCCGGTTCACGTCTATGGAAATATCTGCAACATTGAAGAAATTGAACGGATTGCCCATAAGTATGAATTGAAGGTAATTTATGATGCAGCACATACATTTGGTGAAACTTATCAGGGCAAAGGAATCGGATCTTTTGGTGATGTTTCATGTTTCAGCTTTCATGCGACAAAAGTATTTAATAGCATTGAAGGCGGTGCGGTATGCTATAAAGATCAACAATTGGGCGAGAAACTTTATGAATTAAAAAATTTTGGTATTCATGGTCCTGAAGAAGTACCTGCAGTTGGTGCGAATGCCAAGATGAATGAATTCTGTGCTGCTATGGGAATATGTAATCTTCGGCATGTGGATGAGGAAATTGCGAAGCGTAAAGCGGTGGTCGAGAGATATCGTGAGCGTTTGAGTGGGGTTGAAGGCATTCAGTTGAATTGCATTCAAAAGGATGTAAAAAGTAACTATGCCTATTTTCCGGTTGTATTTGAGGAAAAGTTATTTGGCTCAAGTCGGGAGGAAGTATTTGATAAGTTGGCTGAAAACGATGTTGTTGCAAGAAAATATTTTTATCCATTGACGAATACATTTGAATGTTTTCACGGAAAATATGATGCCACGAAGACTCCGGTCGCAATGCATATCAGTAAGCGTGTTTTGACACTCCCATTATATGCGGATCTTGCGTTAAAAGATGTAGACAGAATTTGTGATATTATTTTGGGCTGTAAATATAAATAGACGGAGGAAAGTATAATGAAAAAATTGATGGTTTTGGGAGGATCCAGATATGCCCTTCCTGTAATTGAGGCGGCTCATCGTCTTGGCATATATGTTATTACCTGTGACTATTTACCGGATAATATTGCACATAAATATTCAGATGAATACTGTAACGTCAGTATTATTGATCAGGGAAAAACCCTGGATGCAGCTCGGAAGCTAAATATTGATGGTATTATGTCTTTTGCCTGTGACCCGGGAGTTGTAACAGCAGCATATGTAGCAGAGCAGATGGGACTTCCGAATGTAGGACCTTATGAGTCGGTGTGTATTTTGCAAAATAAAGGAAAATTCCGTGAGTTCCTAACAAAGAATGGATTTAATGTTCCCACGGCCAAAGGATATAAGAATGCTGCAGCGGCGCTTAAAGATATAGAGATGTTTCATTGGCCGGTTATTGTTAAACCAACAGATTCTGCCGGAAGCAAAGGCGTGACCAGGGTGGATAAACCTAAGGATCTGGAGAAAAGCATTCGATATGCATTATCATACTCGCATTCTGATGAGTTTATTATCGAAGATTTTATTACACAACATGGTTATTCGTCGGATACAGATAGTTTTTCTATTGATGGAGAACTTAAGTTTGTATCCTTTAACTGTCAGAGATTTGATCGGGAAGCAAAGAATCCATATACGCCGGCTGCATACAGCTGGCCCTCTTCTATGACAGCAGAACATCAAGAAGAACTGAAAAACGAAATTCAGAGACTTCTGAAGCTGTTGAAAATGAAAACAGCCGTTTATAATATTGAGACACGTGAAGGAACAGACGGCAAAGCCTATATTATGGAATTATCTCCACGTGGCGGTGGTAATCGTTTATCAGAATGCCTGCGTTATGCGACAGGGGTAGATATGATTACGAATATGGTGAAATATGCAGTTGGATTACCGGTAGATGATGTTGAACAGAGGCCGTATGATGGGTGCTGGGCTGAAATTATTCTTCACAGTGATAAACCTGGGATATTTAAAGAACTATGGATTTCAGATGACATTGCAGATAATATTGTTGAGAGAGACCTTTGGATACAAGAAGGTGCTCATGTTGGTGGGTTTGAAGCCGCGAATGAGGCGATTGGCACCTTGGTACTGAAATTGGAAAGCCAGGAAAGAATTGAAGAAATCCTTGGTAATCAGAGTAAGTATGTAAAGGTAAAATTGGCATAAAAGATTGGGGAAATTTGTACATGAAAAAAATTGTTGTTTTTGGGGCTAGTGGTGATACAGGACAGTATTTTGTCAGATATTTCTTAGAGAATTATAAAGGTAATGAATATCAGATCGTTGCAACCGGAACCCGAGAGACGGATTGCTTTAAAAAAATGAATGTTTCCTATTATCAGGTTGATATTACAAAAAAAGAAGATTTTTCAAAATTGCCGGAAAATGTTTATGCAGTGGTTGATTTGGCAGGTGCTATGCCGGCAAGAATGAGAGGGTATAATCCATATAAATATATTGATGTTAATATTATTGGAAATTTAAATATCTTGGAGTATTGTAGGAAAACAGGGGCGGATAGAATTTTATTTGCGCAAAGCTTTGGAGACATTAAAGATTATGGAGAGAAAAATCCAATATTAACAGTTGATCTTCCACGCAAATTTAGTTTTACAAGTGATCATACGATTTATGTTATGACGAAAAATTTTGCAGTAGATATGATAGAGAATTATTATCAAATGTATGGATTAAAAAGATTTATATTCCGATTGCCAACAATTTATTTGTACTCACCTATTGATACCTTTTATGTTGATGGCGAAAAAAGGAAAATTGGTTATCGTGTACTCATTGATCATGCTGTGAAGGGAGAACCTATTGAGGTATGGGGAAATCCGAATCGTAAAAAAGACATGGTATATGTGAAAGATTTTTGCCAGATGTTATATAAAGCAATTTTTGTAAATAGAGATTGCGGATATTATAATGTTGGGACAGGAGTAGGAACATCATTGTTAGATCAGATTAGAGGGATGGTTGAGGTGTTTGGAGAAGGTGATAAAAAATCTCAGATAATTATGCGACCGGATAAGCCAAATGCTCCCCAATATATCATGGATATAACACCGGCAATCCAAGAGCTAGGCTATAAACCAAAGTATAATTATTTAGAGATGCTGCGTGATTTCAAGAGAGAAATGCAGTATGCAGAGAATGTAGGTAGGTAATTTCAATACTTTAATGGAAATGAAATATTGAAAGAGTAAGCGCCAAATAATGATGCGGATTGCGGACTAATCTTTTTACATCTACAATTAGAGTAAATTACTACAAGATGGAGAAAAAATTATGGCAGGCACTCGCAAACCTTGTCTTCCATTACAGGAATAGGTCAAGCTCATCGACGAATATCGCAAAAGCGGCATGACAGATGTTGACTGGTGTCGTGAAAACGATATCACACCTAGCACTTTTTATAACTGGTCAGCCGATGCTGTAAGATGTGGTTGACCAGATTCCATAGCCTTCTTATGGGCATTCAAGAACACATTATCCCAAAGAGGATGTTGTCCCTGATTAAAATTTTTAATTTCGTTGACACAGAGGTATGTTAAAGTATGGTTTTTTATACGAAAATATTTTCAGAAGTCAAATCAATATAAAAATAAATGCATAAAAGTTAAAGAGGAAGCTGACGCTTAATGATTTTTTAATCGTTAAAGCGACAGTCTCTTGCCTCTTTGACCAGGACACCCATGCACTTGATCAGACCCACCCACCACATCCCCATTACATCTTGCCTAAAAAATATTTTCACCCATCCATCTGTAATTCTTTTTATAAAATTAACGAATGTTAATTTCTCACCCATTTTCATCTAAAAATTCCATATTAGTGGTTATTTTTCTACAAAAGCTCTCAAAAAAAGCCATCCTTGCAGTTGACAAAAAATGATTGCTCGATATAATAGATATGAATATACGTTAAATATGAGAAAATGAGGTTCAGTATGGAGTTTTATGATATTCATTCCCATATACTAGCGAAAGTGGACGATGGAGCCGAGACTTTTGAGATGTCATGCCAGATGTTGGACATGGCGTATGAGGAAGGTATACGGCACTTATGCGTCACACCCCATTACAACAGACACAATGCGGATGATGCAGAGCGGCCGAAGAAGGTCATGCGGGCTTTTCGGGCATTGGAATTATATGCGAAGAAGCAGTATGAAGACATGCATCTGTACCGGGGCAATGAAGTGATGTATTTCCCTGATATGGTGAAATATCTGGATAGCGGCAGTATCACGACTATGAACGGCGGACGTTATGTGCTGGTGGAGTACAAGCCGAATGCTTCTTATCATAATGTTTACAGTGGTCTGCAGCAGATTCTGTATGGGGGTTATCTGCCGGTTCTGGCCCATGTGGAGCGTCTGGATTGCCTGATTGATGAATGGGACAAGTTAGAGGAACTGAAGGAGAGCGGGATTATTCTGCAGATGAATACCGATGGCCTGATAGGCGGGCGTTTTGACCGATGGGTGCGCCGGTGTCGGGCACTGGTGGAGGATGGCTATATCGATGTACTGGGAACCGATGCCCACAATATGACATCGAGACCGCCACAGTACCGGAAAGCTGCTGAATGGATTGAGAAGAAATGCGGTCAAGCAAGACTCAGACAGCTTGCAGAGGAGAATCCGAGGGCAATTCTGGAGAATCAGCTCATCAGCACCTGATGTCGAAAACGACAGAATTCGACACCCGCAGCCTATCAACACAACAATTTAAAGAATGGAAAGTAGTAGTAAGTAGTAATGGAAAAGAAAAGAAATGACAATGAAGAGATGGAAATTGATTTACTGGAACTGCTGATGGTGATGAAGAAGCACCTGGCGGCGATTCTATTGGCAGGTATTGTTGGTCTGGTGATCATGTTTGCCTGCACAACAATTCTGATGACACCGTTATACAGTGCATCTTCCATGATGTATGTTATGCCGGATAATAGTAATAGTAATTCCTCTACTCTGAGTGATATGCAGGTTGGTCAGCAGCTGACAAGTGACTATTCCAGCATGATCGAGAGCCGCAGTTTTATGGAAGATGTGATCAAGAAGCTGAATCTGACGATAGATTATCAGCAGCTTCTCGAAAAGGTTGAGGTGACGAATCCAACATCCAGCCGTATCCTTCAGGTGACGGTGAATGATCCGAATCCGCAGACAGCTGCAGATATTGCCAATGAAGTGGCTTCCGTGGCTGAGTCAAAGCTGAAAGAGATTACCGGCATGCAGGCGATTAAGATTTATGAAGAGGCGGCTGTGCCTGAGAAACCATCCAGCCCGAGTTTGAAGAAGAACTGTGCATTGGGCCTTCTGGCAGGTATTGTTCTGGCTATGGCAGTCATTACAGTACTTTATTTGATGGATGATACTATTAAGACAGAAGACGACATTGAGAAATATCTGGGTATGACAACATTGGCAGTGCTTCCTTACAATGGTAAAAAGCAGCAGCGACATGCTAAGAAGCAGAAGAAGCAGCGAGCAAAGCAGGGAAAACAGACATCCAGAAAGAGAAAGGAAATCGAAACTGATGAATTCAATTAATCTGACAAGAATCGATGACGGCGAAGCCGTCAGCGAATATTATAAACAGCTGAGAACGAATATCTATTTCTGCGGGCAGGACAAACAGTGTATCGCTTTTACGAGTAGTTTTCCTAATGAGGGAAAGAGTACGGTTGTATTCAACCTCTGCAAAGCACTGGCAGAGGACGGTAAACGTGTCATTCTTCTGGATGCGGATTTGAGAAAATCCGTTTTATACAATCGATGTATGCCGGATCAGGAGGTCAAGGGACTGAGTCATTATCTGGCAGGTTTTGTGCCCCTCAATGATGTGATCTGCAAGACCAACATCAAGAATATGTATATGGCATTTGCGGGCCTGAATGCCCCGAACCCGGCGGAATTATTGGGAAATCCGAAGTTCAAGGCAGCCATTGAAGCAATGAAGAAGAGTTTTAACTATATCATCGTGGACTGTGCTCCGATCGGCGCGGTGATTGATGCGGCCGTTGTGGCCAAGAGCGTGGACGGCATGGTGATGGTCATTGAACAGAAGAAAATCAGCCGGAGAATGGCACAGAAGATGAAAGAACAGCTGGAAGCCAGCGGCTGTCCATTACTGGGCGTTGTATTAAATAAAGTCAAGATATCTGAGAATAAGAGTTACGGCGGCTATGGGCAGTATTATGGCCACTACGGCAAATACGGAGAGTACTAATACATAGGATAACGGTACATAGAATATAGAACATGAATACATAGAACACGAATATGCAGATATAATCTGCAGCAATTCCTATTACGCAAAAACACTGCGCGTCAGAAAGCGCAGTGTTTTTGCGGGCAGGAAGAAGTGCCTATCACAGGCACATAACAAGACTAAAAGAGGGAATAAGTAGTAATGCAGAACAAAATCAACAGCAAGATGATCAACAACCGTAAGTCTCCGATTCAGGATGACTATATCGAGAAGTATCT
>OLON01000378.1_pt1 | contig 31336 bp, 45 predicted proteins | sample 1672691 | NCBI WGS metagenome assembly OLON01 (sample SAMEA3136714, study PRJEB25190) | human gut metagenome | biome: human gut; feature: human-associated habitat; material: faeces | place: Austria | collected 2013
CATATGTGATTTCTTTCCCACATTCGCAACAAGCAATTTTCTTGTTCATATCATCTTCGTAATATGTAGCTCCTGCAGGCAATGCATAATCTTCATATTGGTCAGTTTCCAAATCATATTTTCTAGCAAAAGCATAATCCATTGCAGTATTTAATAAATCAAAAAACTTAATAGCATCTTCATGCGTCATATTCTTGTGGTTTACATCAATGACAACAACACCATGTTCCTTACATAATTTTGACCATTCTTTACCTGTCATTGATATCACGTCCTCTAACTGGTCTATTACGCATAAAATCATCAAAATCCATATTACAATCGGAACATATTTCTGCTTTCTTTGTTACAAGTCCCATGCCACCATCATTTTTAAAACCATACGCTTGATATGAGATTTTATAATTTGTAACCTCTTTAGTTTTGAAAATTCTCTTGCGTCTATCACATTGAACAATTCCTCTGTCTATTCTCATTATTTGCTTCCTCTCTTCTTTTCTTAACAATCATTGAAAGTCTTTTATTCCTTTCTTGAATTCTTTGATTTTGCATTCTCAAACGATAATTCTCATTTTCAAGATACTTAATTTTCTCTTGGAGAGGCAAATATTTATCTTCGCCCCATTCCAAAAGTAATTTTCTTAATTCATTACACTTTGACATCAGTTTATATATGCCCCTGAAAGCTTATTTTTCTTTGCCCATTTATTAACAAAAGCAACAACACTATCAGTAGGCCTACAATTATTTTTGCCTCTTAATTGAATAACTTCGTTTCGTCTTAATTCCAATGTGTAGTAAGGATGATTTACATTTTCACGTTTTCTAATCAAAAAGATACTTGTATCTCCTGCTGCATACTTATCGATGTAAGTACGTACGCAATGACTTAGTTCCTTACTTTCATTTATTAGATCCAATGGACTATTGGCAGGTGTAATAATAAATTCATTATCACCAAAACGATATTTATAAAGTTCCTTGATAACACGATTCTTTATCTGCTCTTGTTTTTCCATTGAATCAATGACTTGAATTTTTTTCTCTAATTTATCATGTGATTCTCTTAAATTTTGTGGATATAGTATCTTAGATGTTTTAGGCAATCCAAGCTTTTCTACAAACCTAAGATAATCAAGATAAAAATAAATATTAAAATTATTATCCATCATGTATTTGAGGCTTTTTTTATTGATTTCCATGTTGTTTCTGCTCATTCTTAAATAGCCAATGAATTTATCATACGTATCCAAGTTATATTTAAATATATCTTCTTTGCATTCACGATAATAAGCAATACTGCCACAAGCCTGTAAGTATTTGAGTTCATTTTTACTTTCTAATCCTAATATTGCCAAGCCTTTTTTTGACCATCTGAAATAGTTCATTCCCGTAGTGAGAGCCCATGTTAGATTAAGTTTTGCAAACATTTCGATTTGAGGATGTTTTTCATATAGTTCAAGCCATTCAAAAATTCTATATTCTTGCCATTTACTGTAAGAAAAAGCACAGTACCTATGTTTGGATTCTTCACATTCTTTCGATACTACATGCTTTGCATATTCTTCGTTTTCAATATAAGTGCCATAGTAATACGAACCACGATAGCATTCTCCTAAAATATCAAGGGTAGTATGTTTCGTTACATTCCATTTAGACTCTTCTTGAAATCTTGATTCAGTGTAAAACATGTAATTGATCAAGCACTTGATTCCATAATTTCCTTGATAAACATATCTGGATAACTTATTTCGACACCCACCAAGGTATCTTTGTACTTCAACAATTCTTTTTTGTTTTTTCTTATCTAGCCATCCTTGCCAAACGAAGTAAACTCTAGCAATCAATCTTCCATTCCAAAGTTCGTACCGAGTTACAAAATCAGTTACAACTCCATGAAATTTTTTCTTGTATTTCCATATGTCATCATTGCCATCTTCTGAAATAAAATATTCATTTGCTAAATAGTTAGAATGATCTTCCAAATTTGCTGTTTTAAGTTCTTCCAGCAAAGAATCCAAGTTATTTTGGGTCGTCTTCGTCATAGTAATGCACCGCCCATCCATAAACTACTTCATCTTCAATACAAGCTGTATTTCCTGTGGCTTGTTTTCTAGCATTAGATTCCACAAATTGCCACATATCTGTAATTGATTTTTTAGGATTTCTCATTTTTTCATCCATCCCTGGTACGGACATCAAATATTTAAATATTCTATCAATTGGTGTTTTTAGATTATCTGGAACAGTAGCAATTTGTTCTTCAAGTGTTTTAGGTTTTTTTGTTTCTTTTGCGGATTTCTTTTTACCTGCAGGCTTTTCCTCTGTTTTAGGCTTTTCAGTTTCAGTTGCTTGAACTGTTGCTTGTTTTTGTTCTCCAGTCGCTTGTTTTTCGTCTTCTACAACTGGAGCAGGTTGTTGATCAGCAACTTGTTCAACTTCTTTTTTTACTTTTTTGACCTTTTCATGTTCTTTTTTTTCTTCATCCAATAATGACCATAAATCCATAATTTTAAATCCTCCTGTTATTTTGGTTTTTGATTATTTAATTTGGTTTTCTTTCTCCAATTTCTTCAATACACACTTTTAAACATTCATTTTCAGCATATTCTCTCATGATAACCAATTGACATACTTGAATGTCATCATAGTAAGCAACATCGTTGAGAGCATCCAAAACTACTTTGATGATGTTGTCGATATCAGGTTTTACTGTGCAAAAAAACGTTTTATCCAAAAGACAATTCTTTAATTTTTTAGTGGTTGATTTTGGAACTTCTCTGTATGCGAATATCTTTACTCTTAGAGCCTTGTTACTTTTGTAACTTGTAGTTTTTCGATAATACATTGCTATTTTTTGTTCATAATCTCTTGTTTTCTTAGGTGTATAAGCTCTTACAAATCTTCCTTGTGTTGTAAATCTTGGTCTTCCGAAATCCAACGATTTGTTACTTCAACGATTTTTGGTATTTTGTATGGATCACCTTTTTCAACGGAAAATACTTTTCTTGAAAGATACCCTGCATGTTTGAAGAAATTTCTAACTGCAATCAGATAGGACTCCTGACAGTTGAAATGTTCAGCTTTAGAAAGCATCATATCTCCGTTTGGTAATTCCGACAGTTCATAAGGGATTTTTCCAAATTCTCTTAATTCATCGTCTAAGAGAAGATTGCTTTGAAAGTCATAAACTGCTGCATAGTTGTTACATACTAAATAAAGTTTTTCATCATCACCATAAAATACTGGTGGATATGCACTGTTTTTCTTGATGATTTCCTTTGCAATTGAAAGAAATCTATGAAAAAACGGTTCTTCGTTCTTTTTTATTAGCATTTTGGTTTCTCCTTTTTGTTTAACTTCTTGTTTTTATAGCAAAATCTTCATTCTAACGAATGTTTTAAGATAATTGGTAAAGTTAATCATCTTTATAGCAAACACTCACTAGAAATGAAAATTTTAAGTTTTTTATTTTAGTTAGAACTGAATATCATCTTCCATGATGTTGTAAGATGGTTGTTCGTTCATAAAATTATCTTGTTGTTGGTTTTGAACAGGTTGTTGATAACTGTTTGCTGGTGCCTGTGCTTGTTGATGATATTGTTGTTCTTCATATTTGTCTCTAGGTTTTGTTTCTAGAAACTGAACTGAGTCACAAACAACTTCAGTAACATAAACACGTTGACCTTGTACATTGTCATAAGTTCTTGAACGAAGTCTTCCTTCAACTCCAACCAATGAACCTTTTGAACAATACTTTTCAACGTTCTCAGCAACCTTGTTCCAGGTAACACACGAAATGTAATCCGCTTGTTGTTCTTCATCATTTCTCTTTGGACGGTTCATTGCTAAAGTAAAACCTGTAACTGCTGAACCATTTTGAGTTCTTCTAAGTTCTGGATCACGTGTCATCCTACCAACTAAAACCACTCTGTTTATCATATCTTCTACTTCCCTTGTTATTTTGATTTTGAAGTTTTTGTTCTAATCTTGCTTTCGCTTCTCCCCTGTATGTAAGAACACCATCATTACGTTTTCTAACATGTTCATCATGTAGGATTTTGACCATTTCCTTATCGTAGTTGCAGTCTTTGAATTTTTTTGAATATTCTCTAGCTTCTTGTGAGTTTGAAAATCTAAATGGAAAGTTTCCAAAGCCATCATCTTCATACTGAATAATTACTGTATTTGGTTTGATCTTTTCTACTGAATAGATGTCTCCGTCAATGTTAGAAATGATTTCAGCAAGATTAGGAATGTATTTGTTAGACTTTGAAAACTTGACAATTGCCTTTTGAACCTGTTCATATGAATATTCTCCAAACATCATCATCCATGTTTCAATCGTATCTTGTGTTATGGCTATTTTTGAATTTGGATAAATACTTTTGTAAAATTTCAAAATCTTTTTAATTTCTAATTTTTCCAAATTTTCTAAATTCCTTTCTGAATGTTGTGTGCCTACTATATATAGCAATCTGCAAAGTCGTATGCGAAGGATTGTTATTTGTGAGTGTGCACACACCACTCGTTCTTTACGTTCTTATACGTTCTTTACGTTCTTATATAATAAAGATAGGATGTAAATTAGATTTACTTTCAATGTATATTTCGTTTACATTCAATGTAAATTAGATTTACTTTCAATGTATATTTCGTTTACATTGAACTGTCTTGATATTTCTTGTAATTGAGTACCTTTATCTCAGTTTTACCTATCCCACCACGAAAACTTTTGTAATCAATTACCTTATTTTCTTTTAGGAATTTCATAAATTTATCTAAAGTAGGCCTTGTGATATTTAAATCTTCCGATATTTCTTTTTTTGAAGTTATCAACGTACCAACCTCGCCATATCTACTATCGAAAGTGGCATTGAAGAGGCAGTACGTAAATAACTGCCATGCATAAGGATTTTTGAATACTTCATCCTCCTGTGCTTTTCTATACATTTTTACATAGCCTTTTGTATCTACCTCTTTTGCCATCTAAAGGACTCCTTTACTACATTGACATTGGGTCGAAACTGTCTACTGGAACTGGTTCAGCTTGTTTTTCTTCGCTGATTACATCTTGCATTGTTGGAGCTGTGTTTGCTTCAATTGCTTGATGTGTTTCTTTTTCAGTAGCAACTCCATCAACAACATTTTCATCTTCAAAATGAGGATTTAAGTTTTCATCAATTACTGCATTATCTGAAGTGATAGCTTTTTCAATTGCTTCAGTTGATAATAAAGCATGTTTTGATAATAATTGACGAAGCATTGTTTTCTTAGCCATTTCATCAAAGTTCTTATACCAAAAGCTTGAATATTGCCATTCAGTTTTAGGATCATATTTTCCAGCTTCATAATCAGCAAATGAAACTTTAGGATATTTTCCTGTTGTTGCTTCTTTAGAAAATGCTTGTGAATATTTATCAGCGTGATTAAGCATCTTTTCTTTAGACCAATATAAACGTTTGATATATCCGTTTTTCATTTCAAAGTAAGCCATATATCCAACTACTGGTAGATTTTCTCTTACATCATCATCTTGAACAAATTCAAACTCCGGCTTACCTGTTAACTTATTACGTCCTTTGTATTCTCCTTCTCTAATTTCCGTAGCATCAATATCAACATATTCATTTGATCTGATTGCTAATTGAAGATACCCTTTATAACCAATTTGAAATTGTGCTTCTGTACAATTTCTTTTTTTATTTTTATAAGGAACCATATAGAAATATCCAAGTTGAGGACTAGGTTTAAGATGTAAACTTTGCCCAAGCAATGCTGCACTGATAATTGTTTGTGGATCACATTCAGCTAATGCTGGATTTGTATTAACTGCACTTGTAATTGATGTGATAAATTCTTGTGAATCAGTTGCGCCAACCATTTGATGGATTTTAGTTCTCATGATGCTTGAATTGATTAAATTGTTGAATTTTTTGATACCAGTTGCTACTGGATTTTTAGTTGCTTGTTGTACCATGCTTTGTACTGCCATAATTTATTTTCTCCTTTTGTTTAGTGTTATAATTTACCTCGAAAGTGAGGTGATAAAATGAATGAAAATGTTGTGAGTGAGGTAATAGAGGTTGATTCAGAATATGAATGCAATAGATTATTAAATACTGGTTACTACATTTTTTTAAATTGCTATGCAGTTACATATGAATCTAAACAGTTCCCTGGAGTACCTACTCAACAAATTTATTATTGTTTAGGGAAAATTAGCTATTAAGCTATTCTCCCCATAACGATTACTGGATTATCTGGTTGAGGGAAATATACATTTAGAATTATCCATTTTCCGCTTTGGATTCTAATTGCTATTTCCTTCAAACTATTTAATTCAGCCACTTCTTTTACGCTGTTCATTAGTTTACTTCCTTTACGTTATATTTATTGATCACTCCTGTTTGAGGATCACTTAATTCTTTTTCAGTTAGTTTCACTTCTCCAAAGCTGAATGTTGGATTGATGCTCTTAATTACATCCATGTAACGATTTAACATTTGAAGCGCTGCTAAATCACCTTCAAATTCAAATGTTCTTTTCCATTTTTGACCTTCAAATTTTGGAGGCGTTTGTTTGATTTCAGTAACGACATATTTATCATTTACATTTGCAATTGTTTCATCTCCACGTTTAACTGGTGTGTATTTTGGTTGAGTTGCTTCATCAGCTGAGTGAATAGCTTGTTTTCTTGCTTGTTCCAATTCCTTTTGATGTTGAAGCTCCACTTCTTTTTGTTTCTTCTCAAATTCTTCTTTTTGTTTAGCTAACGCCTGAGATTGTTTTTTGATAATGTCTACTTCATCAGTAATCATTTCAGTCACTTTAGGAAGTCCTTCAGTTTTTAAAAGTGATTGAAATTTTTTTCTTGAAATGAGTTTTTCATCAACGTTTGCAATATGACATGCATTTGTGATTGTTTTTTCGACCATTTCTAGATTCAATTTGTAGTTCTTTTCTTTTTCCATTAAATCATTGAACTGTGCTTCTACCTGTTCTTTGAATTTCTTTTTAGATGTTGAAGTGTTTAGCCATTTTTCATCAAAAACGAATAGATCAGCATATTCTTGAGAAAGCATTCCTTTTGAAACCAATGCTTTTTTTAATTGGTCGATTGCTGTTTGATACTCTTTTTTTAGAGCGTCTTTTTGTTTCTTTACATACACATCTACATTTTCAGCGACCATATCTGCAGTTTCATTTAGTGCATTAACGACTGAACCTACTTTTTTCTTAAACTCTTCTAAAGGCTCTTTATATGCCTTTTCTAATGCTTTTCTTTCAGCATCTAATTTTTTAGCATACGAACGATATAATGGAACCATTCCTTCTCCTTTTTTAACAAAGTCCTTATAGTTGCTTTCATCAACAACTACACCCTTTTTAGCTTCAATTGCTGGAATCAGTTTGACAATGTCATCAATATTTGAAACGATTGCTTCATTTGCAGGACGTTTTTGAACTTCCAATGAAAGATGCTTTTCATCAATGTTTACTTGTTCATCAATGATTTCAGCTTTTGCTTCAATAACTTTTTCTTCATCCGCTGGTCTAAAGAATTCAATCGTATTGACTACTTTGTATCTTGGATCAATTGTTTGTGATGCTGTTTGCCAATAAACAATCTTGTTTTGCATTAAGATTGTAATTGGTTGGTTTCCTGGATAAGGTAATTTGATAACTGGTTCTCCATTCGAGAGAAAGCAGTTATTGATTGATAAGAAGTTGATTAGCTTATCAAAATCTTCTTTGGTTGAAATACTGACTGCTACAAATTCATTGAGCAATCCTTGTTGTAATTCGTTCATTTCTTTTCCTCCTGATAATCTTTAAATTGTTTTTAATTCTTTATTTCTATTTTCCAAAAACGGTGGTGGTGTTTGTGTTTCAATTAAGTTCCAGTACCACAACTCCGTTTTAAATAGGTATTTTGCATCTAGCACCAAATCATCATAGTGTAGATAAACAACTCTTGTTTCTTGTTTTCCTGCACCATTGTTTGCCCAAGGAATATCAAGAATTGCATATAAGACAAAATGTCTAAGACCTGTTGTAATCATGTAATGCAGTACTTGAAAGTAATAAGTAATTGGAATATGATCATTAGCCCATTCTCTTAACATTGCACTATTTTGAATAGTGGTTGATTTGATTTCCAATCCCCATTTTTCTTTAGTTTCCTTTTCAAGCATTGCTCCATCAAGATTTGCTCTTAAAAATGGATATTTCTTGTTTGATAAACTGATATCCTTTGTATCAACTAGTTCGAACTTATTTTTATAGAGCACACCGAACAATTCAATGAGAATTGGTTCCAATGCATTCCCTTTTTCAATTGCTTCACTTGTTTGAAATACAGGCTTTTTAACACCTGTCTTTTCTTCCCACAACTCGTAAGGCGTTTTATAATTACTTACATTCATCACAATTCCTGCATCAGAACCACCAATTCCTTTACCTCTTAGGCTATGCCAATGATTTTCATCCTTGACATAATCAATATTGCAATTAGGAAAGAACTTCTCATAGTTCGTAGTTTCCATCTTCTAGATCCTTTTGATATTTGGTAAGTTTTTGCTCCATTGAATTGAGCTCCATATGTTCTTCATTGGTTAGCAAATCCTTACAGCTTAAACACATGATGCTTGTTTCTAAATCAGCAACTTTCTCTTCTAATTCTTTCTTCTTCATCTTCTAATGCTCCTTCAATAGATTTCTTAAGTTCTTCACCCAAATCATCAACACAACATTTGAACATTTTGAATGCAGGTGCAAAGATTTCTTCAACACGGTTTATATCAATACCAAAAGGCATTACTTGAAGGAAAAGTTCGCCAAGTTGATGATTACTAGAGATTGCTTTAGCAAATAGTTCACCATCATTTTTTTCAAGACCAACTTCAAATTTTAATAAAGGAATAGTTGGAAGATTTTCTTTGTTACCTTCTTCACTTTCATTTCCTTTAATTTCGACAACTTTTACATCTGCACCTGCAGCTTTTGCCATTTCTACAATGGCTTCTAATGCTTTTTTATCCATGGTTATTTCTCCTTTTTTATATAGATTTCTACTTGATATTTCTGTTGTTTAGGACTCTCAACAAAGATGTCTATCTTATTGCCTTTTATGGCACCTCCACAATCTTCGGCGATATATTCATTACCGTTAATTAGGACTATGGAGCCATAAGGGATAACTGAAGGATCTACCGCAATAGTTTTACCTTCTTCAGCAATAACACCTGTTGATGTCAACTTTCCGTAGCGGTCTTCTCCGGGCCAATAATAAGTGATAACGAACTGGCCAAGAGCTCTTCATTTTTGAAGTTCTTCCACCTGCTTTATCAAATACTCATTATCTTTTTGAGCACTTGTATAAAGCTCCTGATACTTCTCTTTTTGAGATACCGATTCATTGTAATAATCCTTTAACAACGCCATCTGTTCCTGTTGCTCTTTGATAGTTTCATTACATTGATCCAATTTACTTTCGTAATAGCAGACAGGCCCAGCAAAGCATCCAAAGAGCAATATTCCAATTAGGAAATATGCTTTTTTAGTTAGCTTCATATTGCATTTTCTCCTTTATTTTTTTATAATTTATTTGGTTATTTTGGTTTTTTGATTAAATCAGTGCTTTGATAAGTGCTGATTTTTTCATTTGATGAATGCATCGATAAGACCTGTAATTCCATTCGCACATAGTTTTGCAAGTATTAACGTGATAATTATTACTGTTGCAAGACCTCTTCCTGATAATCTTTCCATGATGATTGCTCCTTTTCTAAAGAACTAAATTACGTACTTCACTTGACAGCTCTTCAAATTCAATGCCTGAAATCAAATCCAACGCACAAGCAACTTCAATAATTGCTTTCACTCTGATGTATTGATCAGAAACATGTGAGCATTCACTTTCAAATTTAGCCATCTTTAAAATAACTTCTTTTACTAAACAATTTTTAAATTCTTCTTTAGCTTTTTCTTTACATTTAACAAGCTTTTTTAAATACTCTTTTTCATTTTTGATTTTGAACTTGATAATACCTATTTGATTTTCTCTATCCATACTAGTTTTCCTTTCCATTACCAGCCATCAAAGGACCAACCTCTTGTGTTTAAAATGAAATATTCCACAATCAATGCTCTATGACTTTAAGTACCAACCGTTAAAACTAAAGAATTTTTTTATTTATAAAAGGAGTTGAGATTGGCCCTTTGATGACTAGTAATTTATTTAATTGTTTTAAGCTAAACTATCTACATATTCTTTAGCTTTTTTTGCCTTGTGATAATTGCTTACGTCAAGACCTGCATACTTTCTTTGAAATTCCAAGATTTCTTGTTGACTGAATTTTCTACCACGCCCTAATCTGATAGGATGAAATATTTCAAGGTCTATAAAGTTAAGCAACTGATCTCTTGAAATTCCTAGATCTTCACGTAGTTCTTTTTCAGTGAGCATCTTTGTTGGTCTGACTTCCATGTGTATCACTCCTTTCAAAAAAATTTCTTGATGATTTAAGCTATTTTTTTAGCAATTTTCTCTACTTTTGGAATTATCCAAAGCAAGAATCTTACGATAAAGCTTTTATGAAGATTGTTATTTTTATAAAGCCTCTCTATAGCATCAACAATTTCTGTTGGATCTATATTGCTATGTTCTTTGTTCACGTCATCTTCCATTTTTTATCACTCCTTTCTTAAACTCCAAATTCTTGCATTTAATAAAGTGTCTTTTTAGGAAACTTCATTAAATATCAGTTACAATATGTTTGTGCTTGATAGAAAATTAACGTTTGTGTTAAGTTTTGGGTAAAATATATAGTTCCTCCATTGGTATTTTTAATACCTGAGAAACCATTAACAATTCCTTACCTTCAAAATCGACAATGCCTCGTTCCTTTTTTGAATAAGTAACAATGGAGCATTTGAGTATATCGGACATTTGTTTTTGTTTAATATCCAACTCAACACGCCTAGCTTTAATTTTCCTAGTGTTAATTTCTACATTCATTGTTCCACCTCTCTTTACGTTTGCGTTAATTTTACACTAATATAGTAACTTAACGCAAAACGAAAGTCAATATAAAATTATAATATTTGTTAAGTTTGTTGCAATCATTTTTACTTTTATTATAAAAAATGTTAATTTTAATATAAGAAAAAGATTGTTTAGGAGGCTTAATTATGAATTATGATAAACCAGGAGATCGAATAAAGAGATTAATAAAAAAGAATGGACTATCGCAAAAAGAATTTGTTGAAAAATTCAATGAAAAATATGGTTATTCCGATTCTGAAGCAACTGTCTCTCAATATGTAAATAACAAACGTACTCCTGAAATTGACAAAATGGTAAAAATTGCAAATTTTTTCAATGTAACACTTGATTATATAATGTGTAGAACTGATGTGGATAGTGATATGTCTATTTATGACAAACCAAAAGAAGACACAAACAAACCAAACATGAACTTCTCTACCCCACAAGAAGCCTTAAGCTTCATTTTAAAACAAGAAATGGTAGCCGATTTTGGTGGGTATGATTTAGAAAATATGTCTGATGATGAAATCATGGAAATGGCAGATGATATTGCTGATATGTTGAAGATTATTTCTAGAAAGCACAAATAATATTAATTAAGGGAGTGTGCTTATGAGTGAACGTAGAAAATAAACTTAATTATTTATTGAATGAATTTAAAACATCAAATGTAAAAGAAATTGCTGATCACTTGGATATATCTATCCAGCATCAAGATTTCAAAGCGAAAACTTTAGATTCAAGACTAATGATTGTTGATTCTAAAGGCTACATATTTGTAAGAAATGATTTAGATTGTGCGTATGAGAATTTTTTAATAGCACACGAGTTAGGACACTATGTCCTGCATTTTGATAAGGACATCAGTTTTAATTTTCTTAGAAGAGTTTATAAGACACGATTAGAAAGAGAAGCAAATGAATTTGCTGTTAGATTACTGATGTACGAAGAATTACATAATATAAAAGATATTGAAAATATTGAATTTATTGTAAAAGAAAAAGGAATACCATTAAAGGTTTGGTATTCGTTAAAAGATAATATTTAGGAGGAAATATAAAATGAAAATTAAAAAAATTGCAATAACATCACTTGTGACAAGTTTTCTTTTAGTTGGCTGTGGAGGAAAGACAGCAGATGATGTTGTTCAACTATCCAAGAAAAAATATAAAGCCGATGAATTAGGAACAGTAGAAATTAAAGGTAAATTAGATACCGACGGCAATAGTACGATGACTTTACAAGCTAAAAGTGATAACTATACTATCAATGATCAAAAATTCAATTTAGATGGTGATAAATTCACTTTAAAAATTGAGTTTGGAGATGACACTAATCAATCAGATGCTAACGTAACTCTATACACTCAAGGAACCACTGATAAATACGAAAAAGAAATCAAAGTCAATCTAAAAGATCATATTGATTACGTTTATAAAAAAGACGAAGAAGAAAAGAAAGAATCAGCTCAAAAACAGATAATTAAGAATGAAAGAAACGAATTATATTCCTATGAAGGAAAGATGTTGACCGAACTTCTTCCAAAAATTAAAGAACTAGGATACACTGCAACATTCGCTTATCAAACTAATCATTATAGTTGTACCGATGAAGTTAATAAAGGAGACGATGAATGGCTTTCAGGCTGGAAAGTTACTGATATTTATTTTGGCAATAAAAACAAAAAGGCAATAAATGTCTATATAAAAGCGGTTTAGAAAAATGAATAATTCAATCAAGAAAGCTAAGAAATAGTTTTTCTCATCATTATACCCATTAATAATAGATTCCAGAAAAACAGACTTAATGATTTTAATTCATATGCTATACAAATAAAACACAAACTTAAAACATACCATTCAGGTTTCATAGTAATAAATTTTAAGTATGCTTTTATAGCATATTTAAAAATATCTTTTATAAATTTAACATTTTTCATACTTATATCACCTTTCTTTGATATAAATATAACTAATATATGATATCAATTCAAACTATCACAAATAAGAAAAGAGGAAAAATAAATGAAAAAAATATTGAAGCAAATGTTAGCACTATGTTTTACATTATCACTAATAGGATGTTCACAATCTTCAAGTGAAGTAATTGAATTATCTAAAAATAAATATAAAGCCGATTCAAATGGATATGTTTCTATCAAAGGAAAACTTATAGAGAACGACTTAATTTTAAACGTAAAAGATGATGATGACTTACTAGAAACTCAAAGTTGTGATGTACAAGATAATGGCAAATTTACCATTTCATTAAAATTCAATGAAATCATCAACAACGATACCCCAGAAGTTACTATTTATACAACTTATGAAGGTGAAGAATATAGAAAAAAAGTTAAGGTAAACATAAAAGACTATATCGATTCTATTTATCAAAAAGATGAAGAAGAAAAAAAAGAACAAGAACAACTTGAAAATGAGAAAAGTGATTTAGAATCATACAAAGATAAAACGGTCACAGAATTCAGAACAAGAGCTAAAGAATTAGGATATTCTGTGCAATACATATATCAACCAACTCAAAAAGACTACACTGATTATGTAAATGAAAGTACTGATGAATTTATGTCAAGCTGGGTAGTTGTTGATCTTTATATTAATACCAAAAAGAAAGATATAACAGTTTATGTCAAAGGAATATAAAAATATTGTTGTGAAGAAAACCAACCATGACAATAATTTAGATTATCTCTATGATAATCATCCTGAATTGTTAGATGATTATATAAATGTATATGAAAATTCTATATTTGCTGTTGATCATGAGATATCTCCTGAAGATATGGCTGACATCATGCAAATGATAGAAGCTTTCAAGATAGATAAGTTTAGAAGTTTAAATTAGATATTACGCCTGTTTTTCCGTTATGGGCGTTTTATTATACAAAATATGAGAGGAGTCGTGATATATGATCAGAAAAAGACCTGCAAAAAAAGCAAAGAACGGATATACTTATCAAGTTTATTTTTATTACAGAGACATATTTGACAAAAGAAAGTATTATTCTAATCTATTAATCTACAATCGTGTGGTTGACAAATCCTTTATTTACGGGTATATCTAGTTCTTTCAAGTATCAAATGCCTTAATATACGCTCACTTTTTGGCCATTTGTCATTGTCACGTTTACAACGCTGTAAATAAATGAACCAATTTAAATATGTTTGTAAGTTTTCTACATCCATACCAATAAATCTCCATATGTATCTTTTAATCCAACTGCACATGTTATTTATAAGGCCCATTTTTTCAAAATATGATGAATCTTTTGTGTTGGCCTTATATACCTCCGATTTTAAATTCAATTCACGAATTAACTTATTATGTGCTTTTTCTCCATCATGAACAATTATTGAATTTGGTCTTATATGATTATGCAATGTTTTATATATACGGTCGCTAGAAGGTTTTCCATGACCACATATAATTGCTACCATATTTTTATTGGAATCTATGGCAACTACTATACATATTTGAGTTTTAGATAATCCTCTGGGTTTTTGATTAATATAATCTGAACCCAAAACATTATAATCTTCAATATAGGTTTCATCAATCCATATTCTTCCACTTAATTGGAGAGTATCTTGATATCCATTTACTGTTTGAAATATCTTATTTCGCCATAAATTCGCTGTATTTGAGCTTATTTCTAACACTTCTATACATTGTTGTAACGGAACGTTAAAAGTCATTAGTTGAATATATTTCAATATCTTATGAAAAGATATCTTACTTGAATTGAAAACGGAATCCGATAATAATGTATAAGAACATCCACAATTCTCACATTTAAAACGTTTGTGATAAGCTGGAGTATGACCATTTTCAATATAGTTTTCACATGAGCACTTAGGACACATCGGTTTTCTACCGTATTTAATAGCTGCATCTTCTAGGTTAGTAACACCATATAAATCATAATCTTTTCTATTGTTGATGCATTCAATCAAAAGATCTAGTTTATCTTCGGGTAAACTAAAAACAAAATCCTTAAAAGGATTTTCAAAATTAGACATAAAAAACATCCTCAACATGTCTAAGCAGCCATTCGGTGAGGATGTCGCCAAACAAAGTTCCAAATGACTGCTTAGACATTAACTTTCTTTGGCTTTTTAATTATAACAGATTCATAAAACGGATACACTACTTTCATTTTGTCAACCACACGATTGTAGATTAATAGATATTCTAAAAGTGGGTTTTTAACAAAAAAAGAGGCGCAGATACATGAAACTGAAATGAAGTCTAGATTGAAAGAAAAAGGCAGCTTAAATCAAGAAGCAAATAAAACTTTTAATGAAGTATTCAAGGAGTTTATGGAAACTGAGGGCGATAGATTTGCATTGAATACCATTGAAAAGAAAGAACGTACATTTAAAAAATATATTAGAAATTCATTTGGAACTTCAAAAATAACATTATTCAGTAATTATGCTTTTTTACAAGAAATTTTCAATGGCTTCGAAGATAAAACAATGTCAATTGTTAGAGCAATCAAGGATATTATAAAAAATGTAACTTCGTTTGCGATTAAAATGGGATATATAGACAATTCCCCTATTTCACTAGTAACACTTAAAGTAATAGAAAAAGAAAAAAAAGAAATGAATGTTGTGCCTTTTGAAGTTTTTCTAAAAGCCTACAACGAATTAGAAGATTGTTATGCAATCACTATTGCTATTGGATACTATACAGGTATGAGGATTGCTGAAATCTTAGCCTTAAAAAAAGATGATATTGATTTTGAAAACAACTTAATAAGCATTAATAATCAATTGATATATTCTGGAAGAAATATAAACGACTATCAAGTTGTTTCTAAATTGAAAACAAAAAAATCAAAGGACTTCATACCTTTGAATGATCAATTAAAAGATTTACTAATAGAATACCTAAAAACGCATCATAGCAAATACATTTGTCAAAAAAATAATCAATTCTATTATGTTAGTAATTTGGATAGGATTTTAAAAAGAAAATATGATTTTACTTTTCATAATTTAAGACATACTTTTGCTTCTACTTTATATGAAAACGATGTTGATATAAAAACGACACAAGAGTTGCTTAGACATAGTAATGTCAACACTACTTTAAATGTCTATACTCATCTAAAAGAAACCAAGAAATTAGATACAATAAATAACGTTTTCAAGGCAAAAGATGTCAAAAGTATGCCAAAAATGAAAATTAACTAAATTAAATCTCGTAAAAGTATTGATATATCAACGTTTTTTAACTATTTAATTAAAAAAGAAAAAGACATTAATTGTCTTTTTCATGTAATGAATTAATAATACTTTCAATTTTATTTCCATATTCTAAAGAAGTATCTAATACAAAATGCAATTCTGGACATTTTCTAATTTTTAGTTTTTTTGCTAAAAGGTTACGAATAAATCCTTTTGATCTTTCTAAAGCTTCCATTCCTTTTTCTTGATTATAATTTTTTCCTAAAAAAGTAACATAAATTTTGGAAATAGATAAATCATTTGTTGTTTCAACCGCTGTAATTGTACATAAGCGTAAATCACGATCTCTTACTTCATTTTGTAAGATCAATGAAACTTCTCTTAGAATTTGAGCATTAATTCTTTCTGTTTTTAATGACATAAATCATTCGCTCCTATTTCTTTTCTACTTCTTCCATAACATATCCTTCAATGATATCTCCTTCTTTGATATCATTGTAGTTTTCAATATTTAAGCCACATTCAAAACCAGAGTTAACTTCTTTAACATCATCTTTAAAACGTCTAAGTGAAGCAAGTTTTCCTTCATAAACAACGATACCATCACGAATTAAACGGATACCGCTATTTCTTTTAATAGAACCATCGGTTACATAACATCCTGCGATATTACCTACTTTACTTGCTTTGATTACTTGACGGATTTCAGCTTGTCCAGTAACGACTTCATGATATTCTGGAGCAAGCATACCTTTCATAGCTGTTTCAATTTCTTCTACCATCTTATAGATGACATTGTGTAAACGAATTTCAACATTTTCTTCTTCTGCTTTACTTCTTACTTTTGCATCAGGTCTTACATTGAATCCGTAAATAATTGCTTGTGAAGCACTTGCAAGAATAACATCCGATTCAGAGATTGCTCCAACTGTTGAACGGATTACATTTACACGTACACCATCAACATCAATTTTTTCTAAGGACGCTTTAACTGCTTCTGCCGTACCTTGTACATCAGCTTTAACGATAATATTTAAATCAATAATTTGACCTTCTTTTATTTGTGAATATAAATCATCTAATGATAAAGCAGCTCCTGAATTACGATCTTTTTCAATCTTAGCTTTCATACGTGTTTCACCAACACTACGTGCTTGTTTTTCAGATTCAAAGACCATAAATTTATCACCGGCAACAGGAACTTCATTTAATCCTGTAATTTCTACTGGTGTACCAGGTAAAGCTTCTTTGATAACACGTCCTTTATCATCTAACATTTGACGTACACGACCAAATGCAGCTCCAACAACGATTGGATCACTTGCTCTTAATGTACCATTTTCAACTAATAAAGTTGCAACAGCACCACGTCCTTTGTCTAATTTACCTTCAACAACACTACCATAAGCATATCTATTTGGATTAGCTTTTAAATCAGCTAATTCAGCAACAACTGTTAATGTTTCTAATAGTTCTTCAATACCAATTTTCTTTTTCGCAGAGATTTCACAATAAACTGTATCTCCACCCCATTCTTCTGGTAATAATCCTTCTTCAGCTATTTCTGCTTTAATTCTTTCTGGATCAGCACCTTCTTTATCAATTTTATTGATTGCAACAACAATTGGTACTCCTGCTGCTTTGGCATGGTCAATAGCTTCTTTTGTTTGAGGCATAACTCCATCATCAGCAGCAACAACAATAATAACAATATCTGTTACTTGAGCTCCACGTGCTCTCATGGCAGTAAATGCTTCGTGGCCTGGAGTATCTAAGAAAGTTACTTTTTTACCATTGACTTCTACTTGATAAGCTCCAATATGTTGCGTAATTCCACCAAATTCACCATCAACAACTGCTGATTTACGAATTGTATCTAATAAAGTTGTTTTCCCATGATCGACATGTCCCATGATTGTAACAACAGGACAACGTGGTTGTAAATCTTTTTCATCATCAACTACTTCAATATTTTCAAAATTGATTTCATCTACAGGAATATGTTTTTCACATTCACAACCATATTCTAAACAAATAAGTTCTACTTGTTCATCATTTAATGCCGAATTTATTGTTACCATTGTACCTAATAAAAATAACACTTTAATAACATTTGCAGGGGTTTGTCCTAATTTTTCTGCAAGTTCACCAACTGTAATTCCTTCTTCATAAGAAATTACACCATCTTTTACTTCTACTGTTTCTTTTTTAGTAGGAAAGTTGGATTGTAATTGTTTTTTCTTTGGTGCACCTTTTTTCTTTTTATTTTGTTTTGCCATAAAATCAACCTCCTATCATTTCTTTAATTTTTTTTGCAAATCCTTGATTTGTAATACCAACAGCAACACGATTATGTTTACCGATTGCTTTTGAAATTGTTTCAATATCATCAACTATAAAATAATCAACATGATAAAATTGACATTTATCTGTAATTTTCTTTTTTGTGTTATCACTTGCATCATTTGCAATTAAAACAAGTTCAACTTTATTAGCAGAAATACTTTTAATTAAAGTTTCTCCATTTACAAGCGCTCTTGCTGCATTTGCAAGACCTAACATATTTAAATAGTTTTTATTAATCACAATAAGATTTCAACTCCTCAAATATTTCATCAGGAATTTCAACTTCTAACGAACGACTTAAAAGCTTTTTCTTTTTAGCAATTTCAATTGCTTCAATACTTTTTTTAAGATAAGCGCCACGTCCATTCATTTTTCCAGTTGGATCAACAAAAACTTGACCTTCTTTATTTCTTACAACACGAATTAATTCTTTTTTTGGTAATTGTTCATTTGTTGCAAGACATTTCCTAAGCGGTATTTTTTTCATAGAAACCCACCTTAATCTTCATCATAATATTTGTCATATTCATCATAGTCGATATCTTCATCATATTTGCTGTAATCGTCATCTTCGAAGTCTTCAAAATCTTCATCGTAATCATCTTCAACAACTTCTTTAACATCTGCTTGTTGTTCAGCAACAGGTTCTTCTACAGCTTCTTCAACAACTTCTTCATTATTTAACATTTCTTGAGCAAATTCATCTTGGAAATCATCATCAACAGGTGATTCTTCTTTTTGTGCAATGGCATCCATTAAACCAAGTTCTTTTGCTTCTGATAATGATTTGATATCAATTTTCCATCCAGTAAGTCTTACAGCAAGTCTTGCATTTTGTCCACGTTTACCGATAGCTAATGAAAGTTGATCATCAGGAACGATAACTAAAGCACTGTGTGCTTCTTCATTTACAGAAACTGTTAAAACATCTGATGGTGATAAAGCATGAGAAATATAAACAACCGGGTCATTTGACCATTCAATAATGTCAATCATTTCTCCATTTAATTCATCAACCACATTTTTAACACGTGATCCTTTAGGTCCAACACATGACCCAATTGGATCTAATCCTTCAACAGCTGTATAAACAGCAACTTTACTTCTTTCTCCTGGTTCACGAGAAACAGATTTAATTTCAACAGTACCATCGAATACTTCAGGTACTTCTAATTCAAATAATCTTCTAACAAATTGAGGTTCTGTTCTACTTACAACAATGTGTGTTCCTTTAGTTCCACGATCAACATCACTTACATAAACTTTAACATGTTGTCCTTCACGTAATGTTTCACCTGGAATTTGTTGATTTAATCCTAAGAAAGCTCCTGTTTTTCCAATATTAACGATGGCAAATTTAGGTTCAACACGATCAACGATACCAGTAATGATATCATCTTTTTTATCTGCAAATTCATTATATAATGTTTCTTTTTCAGTTTCTCGTATTTTTTGTCTGAATAATTGTTTTGTTTGAATTGCTGCTAAACGTCCAATATGATCTACGTCAGCTTCTGTTTCAATAATATCACCAACTTGGTAATTCTCATTGATTTCTCTTGCTTCATCTAATGAAACTTCTAAATCTTCATCTTCTAAATCATCAACAACTGTTCTAATTTCAAACAATCTAAATTTTCCTGTTTTTTCATTGATTTCAACACGTACATTTGCTTCAGGAATCATATAGTTTTTCTTATATGCTTTCGCAATTGATTCTTTAAGCATTTCTAAGAAAACATCTTTTTCAATCCCTTTTTCTTCACATAAAAGATTTAATGCATCCATAAATTTTTTACTAGCCACTTTTAATTCCTCCTAAAACTTTACAGCTAATCTAATAAATTGAATATTATCATAATCAACAACAATCTTTTTCTTAATGTTTTTAACAAGATATTCAAATTCTAATTGTTGATCTTCAATTGACTTTAAATATCCTTCTACTTCATGTAAACCAGATTTAGGGTTTTTGAATTTTGCATAAACATATTCCCCAATCGATTTTTCTACTTGTTCAAATGTTTTTAAAGGCTTTTCAATACCTGGTGAAGAAACTTCTAAAATGTATTCTTCTTTTATTGGATCAACTTCATCCAATTTATCACTAATTAATTCACTTACAGCAACACATGTATCCATATCTAAATAACCTTCATTCTTTTCAATATAAATACGTAAATACATATCATTACCATCTTTGACATACTCAATGTCATCTAAGTAACAATCATGTTGTTCAATAAAAGGTAATACCATATTTTTAATACTTTCTAATAATTCCATTTTTTCACCCCATTCAATAATAAAGAGTGGGTTCCCCCACTCGTTTCTATCTATGAAACTATAAATAATATAGCATAAACTGAATAGATAATCAAGTCACTAGAAAAGTGATAATTGATTTTCTTCTTGCATTCCATTAAAGACTCCCATTTTTGTCAGTTGTTTAATATGAGAGTTATTTAATTTTGTACGTTTAATCACATCTTCTTTCGATAAGAACGGTCCTCTTTCTCTTGCTTCAATAACTGTTTTAGCTACAGACTCACCTAGTGAATCAACAGAGCTAAATGGTGGTAATAAACCACTTGGATCATCAGGGTCCAAGATAAAATTACTTGCATCCGATTTTTCTAAATTTAATGGACTGAAGTGGAACCCACGGTCAATCATTTCTAAAGCAATTTCAAAAACATCCCATAATCCTTCATCTTTATTTGAAGATTGTCTATTTTCTCTTAACATTTCAATTTCTTTACGTCTTGCAAGAATTGCATCTTTTCCAGCAACAAGCGTATCAATATCAAAGAAATCACAACGCGTTGAAAAATAGACAGCATAATATTCTCTTGGATAATAAAGTTTCCACCAAGCCACACGAATCGCTGAAAGTACATAAGCGACGGCATGGGCTTTAGGGAACATGTACTTGATTTTTTTACATGAATCAATATACCATTGAGGCACATTATATTTTTTCATTAATTCTTCATATTTCTTTTCAGGGAAAACTGCTGGCGATTTTCCTTTACGAACACATTCCATAATATCGAAGGCATCTTTATTTGGCAGTCCTTTTTCAATTAAATAAACCATGATATCATCACGACATCCAATAACTTCTTTTAAGGTACAAGTTCCATTTTTAATGAGTGTTTCTGCATTCCCAAGATAAACATCCGTTCCATGAGATAATCCTGAAATAATAACTAAATCATTAAAAGTTGTTGGTCGTGTTTGATCAAGCATTCCTCGTACAAAGGTTGTACCAAATTCGGGTAAACCTAACGCTCCACTTTTACAATTAATATAAGATAAATCAATACCTAAAGCTTCACTCGTTGTAAAAAGTGACATCACTTTTGTATCATTTGTAGGAATTGTTTTAGGATCCACACCTGTTAAATCTTGTAACATACGAATAACAGTCGGATCGACGTGTCCTAAAATATCAAATTTTAAGACGTTATCATGAATTGCATGGAAGTCGAAGTGAGTCGTACGCCATTCAGCTGACAAATCATCCGCAGGATATTGATAAGGTGTAAAATCAAAAACATCATAATCTCTAGGGATAACAATGATACCACCTGGATGTTGTCCTGTTGTGCGTTTAACACCACCACAACCACGAGCAATTCTTTCTAATTCTGCACTTCGCATTTCATTTTCAACACCAAGTGTTTCAGCATAACCTTTGGCATAACCATAAGCTGTTTTTTCCGCAACTGTTGAAATAGTCCCCGCTCTAAAGACATGATCTTCACCAAAAATCGTTTTAGTAAAAGCATGAGCATTGGCTTGATAAGCTCCTGAGAAGTTTAAGTCGATATCAGGTACCTTATCGGCATTGAATCCTAGGAAGGTTTCAAATGGAATATTATGTCCCTCCCCTTTCATTGGCTTTCCACAAACAGGACAGATCTTATCTGGAAGATCATACCCATCAGCGACCACACCTTCTTCTAAGAATTCACTATGGCTACAATGTAAACATAAATAATGCGGTGGTAATGGGTTAACTTCTGTAATTCCTGACATTGTCGCAACAAAGGATGAACCTACAGAACCACGAGATCCTACAAGGTATCCATCATCGTTGGATTTTTTTACTAACAAGTGAGAGATATAATAAATAACCCCAAATCCATGTTTAATAATATTACTTAATTCTTTTTCTAATCGTTTTTCTACAATTTCAGGTAATTGTTCACCATAAAGACGATGCGCTGTATCATAACAAATTTTTGTTAGGTTTTCATCTGCATTATCGATTGTTGGTGTAAATAATTTATCATGAATTGGTCGAATTTCTTCTACCATATCTGTAATTTTATTTGTGTTTGTAACAACATATTCGTAACATTCTTCAGATGTTAAATAATTGTAACATTTCAACATTTCATCTGTTGTTCTTAAATATTGTGATGGCGTAAAAGCACGTGGATTTTTACGGTCACATAAAGGATGCGCGCGATGTCCAATACCAATTTTTGGTTGAGAAATAAAAACATCTCGATAGATTTTATCTTTTTCATTTAAGAAATGAACATCTCCTGTAGCCACAATAATTTTATCGAGTTTTTTAGCAGCTGTAATCAATCTTTTAATTGAAATAATTAGATCTTCTTTTGATTCAATTTGTCCTCGATCAATCAGATGATAGTAATCGTCAAAAGGTTGAATTTCTACATAATCATAAAACTTTAAGAGTTCTTCTAATTTTTCATCAGAAGAATTTAATGCCGCTTCAAAAACATCTGAACGGTAACAGCTTGTTCCAAAAAGTAATCCTTTTCGATAATATTCAAGTCTTTCTTTAGGAATACGTGAGCCATCATGGAAATAAGTTGTATTGGCTTCTGATACAATCTTAAACATATTTTTAAGACCTTCTTTATTTAAAGCAAGAGCTGTCATATGATATGGGAAAACGATTTTATAAGCATCGTCTTTTTGTAATTTATTTAAATCAAGTAAATTATAGTGACCATTTTGCATGATAGAATGAAGCATTGTCGTAAACACAGAACCTAATACTTCCGCATCATAGTCGGCACGATGGGCTACTTCATCATCATAATTTACACGATAAACACGACAAACATTTCCTAAGCGATAAGACTTCATTGGCTTCATGATTGCACGAGCAAGCGCCAAAGAATCAATAACTGGATTTTGAATAGGTTCTTGACCTAATCTTTTTAAACTTTCATTTAAAAAACCAATATCGAATTTTGCATTATGGGCCACAAGAATTGAATCTTCGAAGAATTCTAAAATCTTTGGTAAGAATTCTTTAATTGAGGGCGCATCAGCAACCATTTCATTGGTAATACTTGTCAGTTGTGAAACTCTTGTTCCAATCGATTTACCTGGATGTATAAAGCTTTGAAGTCGATCAATAACTTCTCCATTTTTTATTTTTACCGCACCAAATTCAGTAATACCATCATGAATCACAGAAAATCCTGTTGTTTCTAAGTCGAAAGAAACATAAGTTGCATCTTCGATAGACATGTCTTTTTCATTAAAAACGATATTGAAATAAGGTTCAATCATATTTAATTCAACCCCATAAATCATTTTAATACCTGCTTTTAAACTTGCAATTTGAGCTTCTGGAAAAGATTGAACATTTCCATGATCTGTGACTGCAATCGCTTTATGTCCCCATTTGGCAACTTGATTGATATAATCAGAAATATTACCAATACCATCCATAGCAGACATTTTCGAATGTGTATGTAATTCTACACGTTTTTCTTTCGCGTTATCTTGTTTTGAAGCAGGTTCTTTAACAATTTCAATAGAACGTGCCATCATGACAGTCTCTCTTGCGTAATTGTCTAAGCGAATTTCACCAGTAGCTTTGATCCATACTTTTCCTTTATCTAATATTTTAATATCATCAATATTATTATTTGTATTATTTTCAAAACGTTTTACCATAATGGAATCTGTATAATCTGTTATCCATAAAGTTTGGATATGTTTCCCTGCTCTTGTTTTAATAAGTTCTGTTTTAAAAACATATCCTTGTATCGTACAGTTATTTTCCATTGTTTGACTAGTAATTTCATGAAGTTTTAAAAAAGTTGCTTCTCCTTTTTCACGTCGATAATTATTTTTATAATCAAACTTTGGTTTAGGTGCTTCTGCTTTTTTGAAGTCAGCTAAATCAATTTCAACAGGTTCATAACTGTCCATTTCTTGAAGCAAACTTTCTAATTCTGCTACATCTTCTTTAATATAGAATTGAAATGATTTATTTAAACCAATTTCTTTAAATAATTGTTTAATCCTATTTTGTAATTGTTGGTATTGTTCTAATTGGATTTCATTTAAAACCCCTATTTTTATAACTTGATTAATTTCAATATCTTCTATCTTTAAAGAGGTAAATAATGGAGATAATAATTTCATTTTTTCAATAATATAGCCTAAATAATAAGACCAATCTTGTTCATATGAAAAATTATCTGGATAATTAAAAATAAATTCAATAGGATAAGGAAATTGATCACCTGAATTGATCAATAATTGATATTCTTCAAAAGGAATAAAATCCTTACTTTCAATATAAAAACTATATTCATTATCTTGATGTACAACAACTTTTTTTAAATTAGCATGCATTAAAATACTGACTTGATCTATAATATTCAATTGTTTTAATAAAATAATTAATTTATTCATATTCCACCTCGAAACAGCATTTATTATAACACAAAAAAAGGCAAAAGCCTTTTTTTAAAAGAATTTTCCTATATCATTTACAGTTGCAAAAATCATTAATCCAAAAGCAAGAATAAGCCCTGCCATTTGTAAAGCATATTTAATGCGTGTTGGTATTTCACGACGAATCACTTTTTCAATAAGGGCAAAGAGTACTTGACTTCCATCTAAACCAGGTATTGGAAGTAAGTTGAACATTCCAATATTTGTAGATAATAAAGCTGTTAATGAAAGTAAGGTACTAATTGAACCCGTTTGTGTGACTTGTGCAGTAACTGTATAAATCCCTACCGGTCCCGATAGTTGAGAAACTGTATGTGTCATATCTGTAATCAATTTACCTAATGTTGTAAAAATTAATAAGGCATATTCTATAAATTGATTGATTCCTTGGCGGATTGCTTCTGCAAAAGTAAGTTGCTTCATTGCAGCTGTAATTCCCATGACATAAGATTTTGTTTCATTATTGTATTTTGCTGTTACCTTTTTTTCTAAATAATGTTTATTTCTTGTAAGTCCTACTTTCATGGTTACTGTATCTGTATCCAATTGTAGATTTTCATTATCTAGAACTTCTTGAATATCAGAGAAAGAGGCAATGATATGTTCTTCATTATTAATTGTAATTTTATTAATGACATCACCGGCTTCAATTCCAGCAAGAGCTGCTCCTTTATTTTTGACAACACTGCCAATTTCTGAAGTGTTTGTTTGTACTTCTACAAAAGAATAAATACCAATTAATAAAACAAGAGCTAAAACAAAGTTCATAAAAACACCGGCAAGCATGATAACACATTTCTTCCACGTTTTAATTCCTTTTAATGTTCGTTCATAGGGAACATCCTTCATGATTTCATTGTCTTCTTGATCAGCTTCTCCTGCCATGGCAACATAACCACCAATAGGAAGCGCACGTATTTGATATTCTGTTTCACCTTTTTTCTTTGAAAAAAGTTTAGGACCCATTCCAATAGAAAATTCAGCACAATAAACTCCAAAAAGTTTTGCTGTTAAAAAATGACCTAATTCATGAATCAAGACAATAGCTCCAAGAATCAAAAAGAAAACAATAATATTTATAATCGTTTGCATCTATTTATTAATCTCCTTTAAAACAAAATCTCTTGCCCAACAATCAATTTCTAATAATTGTGATACATTTGGATCTTGAATAACTTGATGTGCATTCATTGCTTTTTCAACAAGTTCTTCAATTTGTAAGAATTCTATTTTGCCTTCTCTAAAAAGCAAATTTGCCATTTCATTTGCTCCATTTAAAACACAAGGCAAGCTTCCACCAATTTTTCCTGCTTTATATGCAAGTTTTAAAGCGTGGAATCTATTAAAATCAGGCTTAATAAAAGTAAGTGAACCAATCTTTGTCAAATCCAAAGATTCACCATTAACAAGAACTTCTCTTTTTGGATATGTTAAAGCATATTGAATTGCTAGGCGCATATCTGGTGTTCCCATTTGTCCTATAACTGAAGTATCTTCATATTCAACAGCAGAATGTAAAATACTTTCTGGATGAATTAATACCTCAATTTGATCATAATCAACATCAAAAAGCCATTTAGCTTCAATAACTTCAAGTCCTTTATTAAAAAGTGTTGCACTATCTATAGTAATTTTCGCACCCATTGACCAATTTGGATGTTTTAAAGCATCTTCTACAGAAACGCCTACAAGTTCTTCTCTTGTTTTATTTCTAAAGCTCCCACCACTTGCAGTCAACAGAATACGTTTAATTTTATTTCCTTTATTTCCTTGTAAAGATTGGAAAATTGCTGAGTGTTCACTATCTACTGGTAATAATTTTACACCATTTTCCTTAACTAATTTTGTAATAATATATCCTGCAACAACTAAAGTTTCTTTATTAGCAAGTGCAATATCCTTTTTAGCTTCAATGGCATGGATCGTTGGTAATAAACCAGCAAAACCAACAATCGCATTTAAGACAATATCTACCTCATCTATAGTTGCAATATAATCAAGTCCTTCAGGTCCATAAACACATTTGATTTCTTTATATTTTTCTTGTAAATAAAGTGCATCTTTTTCATCAATAACACAAACAACCTTTGGCTTGATTTGTTTAATTGTTTCTTCAAGTAATTTAATATTTTTTCCTGCAGAAACAGCAACAACTTCAAATTCATCTTGATGATGTAAGCAAACATCCACTGTTTGTTGACCTATAGAACCTGTTGCTCCTAATATGGTAATTTTTTTCATCTTCTATAACCCCACAATCATTAAAAAGAAACTAAATATTAAAACATTATACGTTAAACTATCAATACGATCTAAGATTCCACCATGCCCTGGTAATAATTTTGAATAATCTTTGACTTCAAAATATCTTTTAATCGCACTAAAGATCAAATCGCCAATTTGTCCTGTCAAAGTCATAACAATAACCGCTGGAACAATGATCCAATGTTTAGCAAGTATCCCGGTAAAATAAGCAAAAATAAGACCTAAAACGCTTCCTAAAATAATTCCACCAATAGATCCTTCAATGGTTTTTTTAGGAGAAAGTCTAGGAATCAACTTATGTTTACCAATTGCCATCCCTGTAAAGTAGGCACCTGTATCACTTCCAAAAGTAGCAATGGCAAGAAGCAATAAATACTCCCAACCATAACTTAAACGCATAACAAGCAAAGCATGGCATCCAGCACAGACAAGTGTTCCCATTGTAAATACATAAGCTGCACGTTCAATATTACACGTTTCATCAAAAATCATACAAGCCAAAACACAAGCCATGTACACTAAAATAAGGTAATTAGAAATAAGTAAACTATCTCTACTTAACAAAAAACCTCCAACAAAAAATGCTCCTACAAGAAAATACATATATAAACCTATACGTGGTCTTGAACAGATATGAAGCATTTCGTAAATACTCAGCCCCATGACAACAGCAATCAAAATTTTATAAAAAATTCCTCCAAAAACAACAGCAGGTACGACGACTGCAATAAGGCATAAAGCTGTAATAATTCTTTCTTTCACTATTTTAATCCTCCATATCGACGCTCTCTGTTTTGATAGAGCCAAATTGATTTATGCAATTCCTTTTCATCAAAATCAGGCCAATAAACAGGTGTAAAAATAAATTCAGCATACGCTAACTGCCATAACATAAAATTCGATAAGCGTTGTTCTCCACTAGTACGAATCATTAAATCTACATCAGGTAAATTAGCTGACATTAATGTTGAATTAAAATAATCTTCTGTAATATCATTAATACTAATTTTTCCTTCTTGAATATCTTGAACAATTTGTTTTGTAGAATGAACAATTTCATCCCTACCACCATAAATAAAAGCAAAACATAATTTCAATCCTGTATTATTTTTTGTTTGTTCAATAGCACTATTGATAATATCTCTTGTTGCTTTTGGTGCTTTGTCAAGGTGACCGATCATACAAATTTGCACATTATTCTCTATCAATTCTTTTAAATAAGATTCAAAGAATTTTTTAGGTAATTTAAAAATAAATTGTACCTCTTCTTCTGGACGTGCAAAATTTTCAGTTGAAAAAGCATACACAGTCATTGCTTTAACACCTAAACGATTGGCTTCTAAAGCAACTTTTCTAATGGTTTTTGTTCCTTCATTATGCCCAAATGTTCTTGGCATCATTCTTTTTTTAGCCCAACGTCCATTACCATCCATAATAAAAGCAATATGCGCTGGTATATTATTCATATCTAATTGATAATCTTCTTTATCCATAGAGTTACCCTCCTTAAAGTCAAGAAAGATTATAACATAAAACATACAAAAAACAAAATTTACCTAGAAACGAAAAAAAGAAATACCGAAGTATTCCTTTTTAAACTGTCATAATATCTTTTTCTTTAGCTTTTCCAATTTCATCAATTTCTTTAACAAATTTATCTGTTAATTTTTGAACTCTATTTTGTCCATCTTTGATTTCATCTTCACTACCATCACATTTTTTGATTTCATCATTTGCATCACGACGGATATTTCTAACCGCAACTTTTGCATGTTCAGCAAATTTCCATACGTTTTTAGCAAATTCTTTACGTCTTTCTTCTGTTAAAGCAGGTACTGTAATACGGATAATTTCTCCATCATTTTGAGGAGTTAAGCCTAAATCAGCTTCATAAATTCCATGTTCAATATCTTTTAAAGCAGATTTATCATAAGGCTTGATCACTAATTGTCTTCCTTCTACAACAGAAACACCAGCCATTTGATTAATTGGTGTTGGTGAACCATAGTAATTAACCATTACACGATCAAGCATTGCTGGAGTTGCTCTACCTGTTCTTACAGTAGCTAAATCTCTTTGATAAGCTTCAATAGCTTTTTGCATTCTATCGTTTGCATCGTCTAAGATCATGTTAATCATTTTATTTTCCTCCAGAAATTGTTGTTCCAATTTTTTGACCATCACAAGCTTTGGCAATATTACCATCTTCTTGCATATTGAATACACATAAATCAATATTATTATCTTTACATAAGGTAATAGCTGTTTGATCCATTACTTTTAAATCCTTAGTTAAAACATCAGCATAAGAAATTTCATCAAATTTAACAGCATTTGCATCTAATTTTGGATCTGCTGAATAAACACCGTCAACACCATTTTTAGCCATTAAAATAACATCTGCATTAATTTCAGCAGCTCTTAAAGCAGCTGTTGTATCAGTTGTAAAATATGGGCTACCAGTTCCTGCACCAAAAATAACAATTCTACCTTTTTCTAAGTGTCTTACAGCACGTCTTCTAATGTAAGGTTCAGCAACTTGACGCATTTCAATTGCTGAAAGTAAACGTGTTTGAATTCCTAATTGTTCTAAAGCATTTTGTACAGCTAAACCGTTCATAACAGTAGCTAACATTCCCATGTAGTCCGCTGAAGAACGTTCCATTCCCATTTGTGCACCTGTGACACCACGCCAAATGTTTCCACCACCACATACAATAGCAATTTCAACACCTAGTTCTTTAGCTTCTTTAATTTGTCTTGCAATATCTGCTACGGTTTTAGCATTAATACCAAAATTGTCTTCACCAGCTAATGCTTCTCCACTTAATTTTAATAAGACTCTTTTGTATTTCATAAGATAATCTCCTTCTTCTTTCAAAAAAAGGACACACTTAAAGTGTCCTTGATAATTATTGTTTCATTTGTGCAGCTACTTCTTCAGCAAAGTTTTCTTCTTTCTTTTCGATACCTTCACCAACTTGGAAACGAGCGATTTCTAATACTTTACTATTTCCTAAGTATTTAGCAACTGTTTCTTTTGGTGTTTTAATAAATTCTTGATCTAATAAACACCATTCAGAGAATACTTTATTTAATTTACCACGTTTAATACCTTCTAATACTTTTTCAGGTTTATTAGCTAATTTTGGATCATTTGCCATAATTTCAGTTTGTACAGCATCTTCTCTATCTTTTTCAGCTTGTGGAATTTCATCTTGAGAGATGTATTTTGGGTTGATAGCAGCAACATGCATAGCGATGTCTTTTGCTTTTTCTTCAGTAGCATCAGCTAATTTAACGATTGATACCATTTTCCCACCCATATGTGAGTAAGCACCAAATACTTCATTATCATCTTTAGTGAAAGTTTTAATTCTTCTTAAAGATAATTTTTCTCCAATTTTTCCTGAAGCTTCAGCAATTGTAGTTTCAAGAGTTTTTCCATCAACTTCGATTGCTTTTGCAGCTTCTAAATCAGCAGGATTGTTAGCAGCAACTGCCTCACAAACTGTGTTTACTAATGCAACGAATTCAGCGTTTTTAGCTACGAAGTCAGTTTCAGAGTTAACTTCAACCATAGCTGCAACGTTACCGTTGATAGCGAATGCTGATAAACCTTCAGCAGCAATTCTGTCAGCTTTTTTTGCAGATTTTGCAATTCCTTTTTCTCTTAACCAGTCGAATGATGCTTCGATGTCACCATCACATGCTT
>OLON01000382.1_pt1 | contig 31225 bp, 27 predicted proteins | sample 1672691 | NCBI WGS metagenome assembly OLON01 (sample SAMEA3136714, study PRJEB25190) | human gut metagenome | biome: human gut; feature: human-associated habitat; material: faeces | place: Austria | collected 2013
AAGATGATGGGGAGACAAACGACGGGAAGAAAGAAGAAGACACGAATCCCTTGGAAGAAGGCAGTGCTGAGATCACTGCACTTATGAAGAGCTATTATCAGGCTTTAGGGGAAAGAGATATTACCACACTAAAAACACTGGTCAGTAATCTGACGCCTTCTGATGAGTCTCGAATTACAAATGCCAAAGATTATATAGAAGGATATCAGGTCGATAATGTATATGAAAAGAAAGGCCTGGATGAGGATTCCTATGTAGTATATACGCGCGGAAGTCTTATTTGTAAGGGGATAGATACGCCGGCGCCTTCATTATGGAGTTCTTATATAGTGAAGGAAAGTGATGGCAGTTACAGGATTCTGGGAGACCTGGAACAGAACAAAGAAGTTTCTGATTATATGGATTCATTGAAATCTGATGAGGATATTAAGAAACTTACATCAGAAGTACAGACAGCCTATGAGCAGGCACAGAAGAATGACTCCGCACTTGCCGCATTTTTGAACGGACTGGGCGAGGAAGTGGATTCTACTACAGCAACTCAGGAATCGGAAGGGACAACTATGACGGTTACAGAGGGTTGTAATGTGCGATCTGCTGCCGATGGTTATGATGACAACATCATTGGTGGACTGGATGAGGGCGATGTAGTACAGGTTCTTGGTCAGGAAGGTGACTGGATTCAAATTGAATATGACGGGCAGACTGGATATGTATACAGTGGATTGCTTCAGTAACGTAAGACAAAGGCACAGAGGGTTTCTGTGCCTTTTGCTGTATGTAAATAGCAGCAGGCTCCTTATATTCTAAGGAATCTGCTGCTGTTTATGACTTGGGTTTATCCGGTAAAATCACCGTATGCAATGCCGGTTTGTAATTCAGTTCCTTTGATCTTGGCGAGCTCGTGGATCGTGACCAGCTGATAGCCTTCTTCAATCAGTTTTGGAATAAAAATTTCAGCGGCATCAACAGAGGTACTGAAGATGTCGTGCATCAGGATAATAGAACCATCCTGAACCTGAGACATAACGGTATCAACAGTCTTCTGCGCATCCTGTGTTTCCCAGTCCAACGTATCAATTGACCAGAGAATCATAGGAGTACCAACCGTTGATCTTACGGAATCATTGATCGATCCATAAGGAGGACGAAGTACAGTAGCACCATGTCCAACCAGATTGACGAGAGATTCATCTACGCCGGCAATCTCTGCGGACATATCTTCCGGTGAGAGTGTTGTAAGATCTGCATGTGAGTAAGTATGGTTTCCGAGTTCACAGCCCAGTGCCTCCATACGTTTCACCTCATCAGGAAAACTGTCGATTTCCTTTCCTACCATAAAAAAAGTGGCTTTGGCATTGTTGGATTCCAGACAGTCAAGAAGTCTGTCGGTAAAAGAACTCGGACCGTCATCAAATGTCAGAGCTGCATATTTGACAGAAGGCTTCTGTGATTTGGAATCTTTTTTACCGGAATCTTTCTTACCTGAATTTTTTTTATCAGAATCTTTCTTATTGTTTTCTTTGCTGTTGGATGAATCTGATTCCGGCTTGGATGTTGGAGTGGATTCTTTTGGCGAGTAGCCCTTCAGTGAACCATCACTTTGAAGCTCATAGCTCTTACCATCGACGGTGATGATGCCGGTCTGCATAATGCCATCCAGATCCATATAATAACGTTTCCCGTCTGCATCTACCCAACCGGTCTGCATGATGCCATCCTGGTTGAAGTAGTAGGTTTTGCCATCTGTATCAGTGAGCCATCCGGTATGTGCTTTGCCATCTACCATAAAGAGCCAGTTGCTTCCACTGGAAGTCCACACGCCTGAAGCTGCTTCATCAGAAACCTTACGTTTAGAATCTGATGGCTTTTTGGCAGGAGTTGGCGAGGCTGTTGCAGAAGGGGCAGAATTTTCCTTCTGGTCAGAATCTGTCTTATCTTGTTTCTGGCTGTCAGAAGAGGCAGTCATACTGGAAGAAGTTTCCTCAAGAATGGAAAAATCAGCAGTGGACTGTCTGAGTGTGACACCAAGAACGAGACACAGTGCAATGGCGATGAGCAGCAGAAACGGATTTGTATGTTTTTTGCGGCTTGGCATGCCGTTTCCTCCTAACATTTGTTAAAATAATACCGGGTTTCGTGAAACGAAAATCCCAGACTTTATACATGATACAATAACTGACACAAAAATACAAGAGTTCGACAGATTTTGCCATATTCATGGCAAAACACCTCGCGGAATATTACCTGTGAACAGCTGCCATAATTAGAAACTCTTTCTTGCGGTGAAAAAGAAAAAATTATATAATAGAGCAATGGACAAAAAAAATAAAACAGAAAACACAGAAATGATCAGAATAAATAAATACTTAAGCAATGCAGGAGTATGCTCAAGACGGGATGCCGATCAGTTTACGGATGCCGGAAGAGTTACACTTGATGGCCGGATGATAAAAACCGGTGAGAAAATTCCGGCGGATGCAGTTGTCTGTCTGGACGGCAGACCGGTTATAAAAGAAGAGAAGAAGGTTGTTCTGCTTTTTTATAAGCCAAGAGGAATTGTCTGCAGTACAAGGAAGCAGCGCAATGAGACTACGGTGACAGAATATCTGAATTATCCTCTTCGGATATATCCGGTGGGAAGACTGGACAAAGATTCCGAAGGACTGCTTCTTCTTACAAATCAGGGAGATCTGGTAAATCGTATCATGCGTGCCGGAAATTACCATGAGAAGGAATATGCTGTAACAGTAGATAAAGAAATCAACGAAGAATTTCTACGGGGAATGCGAAACGGTGTTCCAATCCTGGATACAGTGACAAGACCCTGCACTGTGAGAAAAACAGGAAAGAGAAGTTTTCAGATCATTCTGACACAGGGATTGAACCGACAGATACGCCGAATGTGTGAATATTTCGGATATCAGGTACAGACGCTTAAGAGGGTGCGGATCATGAATCTGACTCTTGACGGACTGAAACCTGGAGAATATCGCGATATAAGGGCTGAAGAAAGGGTGGAGTTAAACAGCCGGATCAGGAATTCATCCAGCGAAACAATCAAAGAAACAGGAGGACACAATGGAAATATCAGCCGTAAACCAAATGAAAGAACTGGTAAAAAAACTGAACGAGGCAGCAAAGGCTTACTATCAGGAAGACCGGGAGATCATGAGCAACAGAGAGTACGACGATCTGTACGATCAGCTGGAAAGCATGGAGGCGGAAACAGGCATCGTTCTGGCAGATAGTCCAACTGTTAATGTAGGATATGAAGCAGTGGATGCACTGCCGAAAGAAACCCATGAATCGCCCATGCTTTCTCTGGATAAAACAAAGGACAGAGAAACCCTGAGAGCTTTTATCGGAACACATCCATCTCTGCTTTCCTGGAAAATGGACGGACTTACGATTGTTCTGACTTATGATCATGGAGAACTGGTGAAGGCAGTTACCCGTGGAAATGGTATTGTAGGAGAGGTTATTACCAACAATGCCAGAACCTTCAAGAATATTCCGCTTAAGATTGCATATCAGGGAAGACTGGTACTGAGAGGAGAAGCAATCATTACGTATTCTGATTTTGAGAGGATCAATGCAACGATTGAGGATGTGGATGCAAAATATAAAAATCCTCGAAATCTCTGCAGTGGATCAGTCAGACAGCTGAATAATCAGATTACAGCCCGGAGAAATGTAAGATTTTATGCTTTCGCACTGGTGTCTGCGCAGGATGTTGATATGCATAATTCCAGAGCTTATCAGATGCAGTGGCTTAAATCTCAGGGATTTGAGGTGGTAGAATATCGGATGGTTACGGGCGAGACGCTGGATGAAGCAATGGATTATTTTTCTCATGCAATTGAGCACAATGATTTTCCGTCGGATGGTCTGGTTGCACTCTATGATGACATTGCGTATGGAGATTCGCTTGGAAGCACAGCAAAATTCCCGCGAAATGCCTTTGCCTTTAAATGGGCAGACGAGATCCGGGAAACGATACTGCGGGAGATCGAATGGAGTCCGTCCAGGACAGGACTGATCAATCCGGTCGCAGTTTTTGATCCGGTGGAACTGGAGGGAACGACAGTCAGCCGTGCCAGTGTTCATAATGTGAGCATTGTAAAAGAGTTACAGCTTGGAATTGGTGATACAATTCAGGTCTACAAGGCAAATATGATCATCCCACAGATCGCAGAAAATCTGACAAGAAGCGGTAAACTGGAAATTCCGCATATCTGTCCGGTCTGCGGACAGGAAGCAAGGATCATTCAGGAGAATGAGGTGGAGTCTCTTTACTGCATGAATTCGGATTGTGTTGCAAAAAAAATCAAAGCATTTACGCTTTTTGTAAGCAGGGATGCCATGAACATAGATGGTTTGTCCGAGGCAACACTGGAGAAGTTTATTGCCAAAGGATTTATTCATGATTTTGGTGATATTTTTGAAATTGCGAAATATCGTGATGAGATCGTAGGAATGGATGGATTTGGGGAGAAGTCCTTTGATAATCTGATGGTCAGCATAGAGAAAGCAAAGGAGACAGTGCTGGCAAAAGTGCTTTACAGTCTTGGTATTGCAAACATCGGACTTTCCAATGCGAAGGTGATCTGCCGGCATTTCGAGGATGATCTGGCACAGATCCGGAATGCAAAGGAAGAGGAAGTCGGTGCGATCGATGGCATTGGTCCTGTAATTGCGAGAAGTCTTACAAAATACTTTGAAGACCCGGATAATAACCGCAGACTGGATCATCTGCTCAGATATCTTCATATTAATAAAGAAGAAATCTCAAAGAATCAGACTCTGGCCGGAATGAATTTTGTTATCACAGGAAGTCTGGAGCATTTCAGCAACCGCGGAGAAGCCAAGAATCTGATAGAATCTCTTGGCGGAAAGGTAACAGGAAGTGTAACAGGAAAGACGAATTATCTGATCAACAATGATACAGCTTCCAATTCATCAAAAAACAAAAAAGCGAGAGAACTTGGAATTCCGATTTTGTCAGAAACGGATTTTCTCAAAATGACAGAAGAATAAAAGTAACTGTTCACAGGTAATATTCCGCGAGGTGTTTTGCCATGAACAGTAACGAACAAAACAGAAAGATATACACGAGGAGGAATGGGAAAATGCCTATCAAGATACAGGGAGAACTGCCGGTAAAGGAAATTCTGGAAAGAGAAAACATATTTGTTATGGACGAGACAAGGGCTGTGCATCAGGATATCCGTCCGATTCAGATTCTGATCCTGAACCTGATGCCGCTTAAGGAGGAAACAGAACTTCAGCTTCTTCGTTCTCTTTCCAATACACCGCTTCAGGTTGATGTGACATTTATGGCGGTGGCAAGTCATGAGGCGAAAAATACGTCTCTCAGCCACCTGAATAAATTTTATGAAACTTTTTCTGAACTGAAAGAGAAGCGTTTTGATGGAATGATCATAACAGGAGCACCGGTAGAGCAGATGGAATTTGAGGAAGTGGATTACTGGAACGAGCTTCAGGTGATTATGGACTGGACCGAAAGCCATGTGACTTCGACAATTTTCCTGTGCTGGGCAGCACAGGCAGGTCTGTATCATTTTTACGGACTTAAGAAACGTCAGCTTGACCATAAAATGTTTGGATTATTCTGGCACAAAGTACTGAATCGCAAAATCCCGCTGGTAAGGGGGTTTGATGATATGTTCCTTGCACCACACTCCAGACATACAGAGGTGCCGATCGAAGATATCCGTGCCTGCAAAGACATTACAATTCTGGCAGAATCTGAGGAGGCCGGGCTTTTCCTTGCAATGGCGGAAGGCGGAAGAAAGATTTTTGTCATGGGACATCCGGAATATGACAGGGTTACACTGGATGGAGAGTATAAACGTGATATGAGCAAAGGACTTCCGATCGAAATTCCGGAAAATTATTATCGAGAGGATGATCCGACAAACAAACCGCTGCTTATGTGGAGAGCCCATGCGAATAATCTGTATACGAACTGGCTGAATTATTACGTATATCAGAGTACACCGTTCGACCTCTATGGAACACCTGATTTTGACAGTATTAACCTGGATTAATGCAGGTTTGGAGAAATTGCCTGAAATGGCATAAAATGGCGTAGTTAGACATAATGTGGTCTAAAAATGGAGTGGAAAATGGGGTGGTCGATGGAGTAGTGAAGATTTCAGATGTCTTAACTGGGCATCGAGCCTGGCAGCTTGGATAAAGCTGTAGTCCATGTGGGGGACTTAATGATTTCCACGTCATTTAGGGTATCTTAACTGGGTACCGAGGCTGACAACCAGCAGAAAACTCTTTTTCAAAAGAAAGTTTTAGAGGAGTGTGGTTAAGCATCACACTCCTCTTTGCGTATGAGGTGCGAATGGCAACAAAGACAGATAAGAAAAATGCAATACGGAAAATATTATAGATTCGGCAAGCATGTATAGTCAGAATTTGGCAGGTAAGACTTATTTGTATGTATATGGAAATGAATATTTTGAAGTTTCATTTCCGATAGATCATTTTTTACATTTAACAGGAGTAGAGACGAGACTTTCAGCAAAAGATTTTTATAAAAATGCTAAAAAGGCCACGCTCTCAAATAATCAGTTTTACTTTAATGCAAGGCATCCATATGCAAATGCGAAAAAGAAATTGCCATGTTTGAAACGACTGCATGCAAGAAAGGACAGGTTGCTTTTAGCACGGTTTGCAGCAGGAGCCATGTTATATGTCGAGGTTGAAAAACTAATTCCGGAAATGTCGCAGGGACAGCACTTGAATATTGGTACGCTTTTCTTTGCACTTGGATATCAGGAAGGGATCTTATTACAATAGGAATCTTCTATGCAATTTATTTGAAACTTCAAATTGCCCACGCAAATTAATTGCGTGAGGAGAAGTAGCAGTTATCCAAGTTCACAGTCACTGATTGCCTGCATTACGATATTTGTTGTAATGAAATTCTACACAGAGTTGAAAAAGAAAAATCAGACTCGTATAATAACATAAGTAATTGATTCTGTTATTCTTATTAACAGGATACTAACGGGTCACAGGAGGACTTTATGAATTATATGATGGCGATTCTGCCTAAAATGGGTGGTTTCCTTTTACTTGTTCTCATAGGCTTTACTGCTTCACGCACAGGTATAATAAAAAAAGAAGCAATGCCCTCTATTTCCGGATTTTTACTTAGGATTGCGCTACCGGCACTGACGATTGGTCTGATCCTTGAAAATCAGACCACCTTTCAGACAATGACTCAATATGGAAAAATGGTCTTATCACAGATTCTTATGTATTTTGTTATGGCAGCAGGAGGAATCCTTGGAAGCCACATTTGTCATCTTAAAGGAACTACAGCCAATGTTCATTGTGGATGTTCTGTAGGTGGCAATTATGGCTTTTTGGTGATTCCTCTGATCATGACACTGTTTGGTGATCAGGGCGGCAATGTATATATTCCTATATGTTCCGTTATTGATACGACTCTGGTCTGGACTCTGGGTGTTACATTATTTACAAATGGAATCGGACTAAAAGAGAATTCCTGGAAAAAGATCATTATGAATCCAATTTTCCTTTCAATCCTACTGGGTTTATGTCTGACTAGTTTTCATATTTCTGTTCCGGACATAATTTTGAGTACCATTGGTTCTGTTGGCAATACCTGCTACAGTTGGGGGCTGGTTTACCTTGGATGCAGTCTTGGATTTATGAAACTTACCAATATTTTTAAGTATAAGTCCATACTGGTCCTGTTTTTCACAAAATCATTTGCACTCCCACTGATAATATACTTCATTTCTCGTCATTTTCTTTCAGAAATTGAAAGTATGATCCTTATGCTGATCTGTGCAGCACCAGCAATGACAACTTCCAGTATGATTGCAGAACAATATAATCTGGACGGAGAATATGCCTCTACAGCTGTGGTAACGACAACTTTGCTTTGTATGTTGATCATACCGCTGCTGTTCTGTCTGATATCATTATAGGAGAGAAAAATGGATTTACTTGTTAAAGATATAGTTAAAATTTGGAATAATGGAGACGCTTCGCTTGTTGCAGGAAAAGAAGGTATTTTACGTAAGGTTGAAGTATTTGATATGATGGAGCAGCCAAATATCAAACCGTGGCTCAGAGAACATTTGATTTTGATAACCACTGGATATGTGATACGAAATGATAAAGAGGCTCTTCTTCAGATTATAAGAGATATGAACGATGCGAATGCGTCAGCTCTTGCAATAAAAACACGTTTTTTTGATGATTTTCCCAAGGAAGCTCTTCAGCTGGCAGATGAATTAAAACTTCCGCTGTTCTTTCTCAACAATAATGCGGGCTTTACAGAACTTACCTTTCCAATAATGACTGCAATTGTGGAATCCAGAAGCAATGTTGCACTTGATACCCGTTATCAGATCGGACGTCAGAATAAATCTGAACTGGATCGAAAACTATTTTTTGATATTATTAATGGAAAAGTTACACAGACCGAGGAAGTAGAATATAGAATCGCTTCTCTTCAGTGGCCATCTGAACCATTTCGTGTGATTGCCCTTTCTCTGGAAATATCAGAGAATTCTTTTCTTTTGGAAATAAAGAAGGAATCCCAGATAAAGGGTATATCCCGAGTTCTTAATAATCATCACATCAAAAATGTAGTTATATGCGGTAAAGAAATATGTTATGCGATCACAATTTCTTCAATAAATGAGTCCATGATCAAGAAAATGACAGAAGATATGATTCAAAAGACATGCGAAATCAATAACTGTATGTGCTCTGCGATCATCAGCGATATAGTAGAAGATTATCTGGCGCTTCCCAATACCTATCAGCAGATAAAAGAGGGATTTTTGGTTCGTAATATAAGAAAACAGCAATGGTCTCAGGTTTTTTTATCTAATCTTCAATATGATCGTATTATGTTACGCATGTCTGCTGATAAGGAAGCACTGGCATTTATCAAAAAGAAGCTGGGTCCACTGGTAACCTATGACCGTGTACACGGCACAAAACTTCTTGATACTCTTGAAGCATTTATTCATAATAATTGTTCACGTAAACTGGCAGCAGAGGCACTGTTTCTGCATCGAAATACCATGGCACACAGAATCAGCAAGATAGAAGAAATACTACATTGCAGTCTGGAGGATCCAGATATGATGGATAAATTAGAATTTGCTATAAAATTAAAAATGTATATACATTAAAAACAAATGTGCACCATGCACAATATTTAATTAAAAAAAGTGTGTTACCACCAATGCTTTTAGCGAATTAAAGTGATATAATACAAAACAACATATGTGAAGCCGATGTAGGCGTTCCTACATCGGCTAATTTTGTACTCTGGCCTGCTGTCAACCGGATACGAGCACATATATTTTATAGGAAATGGAGGAGATAACATGGTTAGTAACACAAAGAAAGATTACACACAGATGCATATCAAAGCATCAGAACATCCAAAAGCGTATTCACCGTATATTCTTATTCTGAATATTGTGATGAGCGTCCTTGGTGCTATCATCGGTCTTGAATTGATCGTGCGTACGGGTGTCGCACCAAACACATCTATCGTAGGAGCGTTATTTGCAATCATCATTTCACGTCTGCCTATCGCATTTTTAAAGAAATATCAGAGTATTCACTGCCAGAATATGATTCAGACATCAATTTCGGGAGCAACATTCTCAGCAGCAAACTGCTTCCTGCTTCCGATTGGTATTCCGGTTATTATGGGCAGAATGGATCTTATGTATCCTATGCTTGTTGGTGTATTTCTTGCAACCATTATTGATGCAACAATTCTTTATAAGACATTTGACAGCGAAATGTTTCCGGCAGAAGGAGCATGGCCTCCAGGAGTTGCATCTGCAGAATCTATCCTTGCAGTTGTAGAAAAGGGAAAGAAAGCTTTTTTGCTCATTGTAGGTATGGTCATCGGTGTTGGTGGTAAAATGATCGGTATTCCTACGGATCTTCTTGGTGTTTCCTGGTTCGGCGATTTTGCAGCGATGACAGCTCTTGGCGTAGGATCAATTGTGATCGGTATCATTAAGACAAATGGATTTATTATTGATATCTTCGGCCGTAGCTTTCCAATCATTACAAACATCTTCGGTGAAGGTGCTGATCTGATGGCTTCAAACATGTTCAAATACATGCCCCATGGTATTATGATCGGAGCAGGTCTTGTGTCCCTTATCCAATGCGGCCGTATGCTTTTCAAGAAAGGTGACGGAGACAGTGCAGCAGGTAAGTTTACCTCCAGCATGGCAAATATGAAAAAAGCCCTTGGTGGTGGATATGTTGCATATCTGGTAGTAGCAATTTTATTGGCAATAATTACAGGCATCTGGTCAGAAATGGGTGTTGTTCAGCTGATTATTTGGATTATCTTCTCAGCTTTTGCAGCTATTGCTTCTGAACTGATTGTTGGTATTTCAGCAATGTACTCAGGATGGTTTCCGGGATTTGCGACAGCTCTTATTTTCCTGATTGTTGGAATGTTGATCGGATTCCCATCACTTCCACTTGGAATCCTTGTTGCTTATACTTCTGCAACCGGTCCTGCTTTCTCTGATATGGCATATGATCTTAAATGCGGTTACATCCTTCGTGGATGCGGGAAAGATCAGGAACTTGAGCTCGAAGGAAGAAAACAGCAGTATATCAGTGAAATTGTAGGTTTTGTGGTAGCTTTTATACTTGTGGCAATTATGGCAAAACAGTACTTTGCGCAGGGGCTCTTTGCACCGGTTGATGCTACTTTTGCAGCAACGATTGAAGCTGGCGCAGGCGGAGATGTAGCTAAATGGCTGCTTATCTGGGCAATTCCGGGAGCAATCATCCAGTTCCTTGGCGGATCCAGACAGGTTGGTATTCTTTTTGCAACTGGTCTTCTTGTTGGTTCCACTATTAACGGTCTGACAATTCTGATCGCATTGCTTATTCGCTACATTCTTGTTAAAAAGGACAAAGAAAACGAGCAGACCCTCAATATTATGGGTGCCGGTTCACTTGCCGGAGCAGCTCTGTACAGTTTCTTTACGGCTACATTATCACTTGGTAAAAAGAAATAATAACGGGAGATGATTAATAAAATGAAAACTAAAGGAATCCGTCTTACAAAAGATGTCCTTGATGCTGCACTCACCGGAGGAACCATCCTCGGCGGCGGTGGCGGCGGCGATCCGAAAAAAGGCAGAAAATACGCTGAGATTGCAGTTGATTATACCGATCTCAGACTTATTACAATCGATGAACTGGATGAAAATGATGTACTATTGACAGCTTCTCTGGTAGGTGCACCAAATGCGCCAGCCCAGTTCATGACTCCGAAGGATATCGCAAAAACTGTTGAAATCCTTCAGAAAAACTGTGATTTTAATATTGGCGGAATTATTACCAACGAACAGGGCGGAGAAGCAACAGTAAATGGCTGGCTTCAGGCTGCTGTTACAGGACTTCCGGTTGTTGATGCCCCTTGTAACGGACGAGCTCATCCAACAGGTGTAATGGGAAGCATGAATCTTCACAGACTTGCAGATTATACAACAGTACAGGCCTGTGTCGGCGGTAATCCAGATACTGGAAACCATATCGAATGCTTCTTTGAAGGAACGATCGATCATACGTCCAAGATGGTGCGTCTTGCCTCTATTGAAGCAGGTGGACTGGTCGCAGTAGCACGAAATCCGGTAAAAGTGTCTTATGCCCGTGAAAACTGTGCCCTTGGTGGTGTAAGTTATGCAATCGATACAGGAAAAGCGTTCTTAAAAGGACTGGAATCTTCCGTTGAGGATGCAGTTAACGGTGTATGTACTTTCCTGAATGGCCGTGTCCTTGCAAGGGGACCGGTACAGAATTTTTCTATCGAGACAACTGGTGGCTTCGATGTAGGTTATGCTGCTGTTGACGGCTGTGAAATGACATTCTGGAATGAATATGCTACTGCCGAAAAAGATGGCGAGCGTCTTGCAACTTTCCCGGATCTAATTATGACGATCAATGCCAAAACAGGAGAGCCTGTTACAACTGCCATGATGGAAGAGGGACTTGATGTTTATGTAATTGCCACAGACAAAAAGAATCTGAAGCTTTCGCCGACCATGTATGCGCCGGAATTGCTGAAAGCAACCGAAGATGTAATTAAAAAAGACTTAATCAGTCATCTGAGTAAATAGTCGGGAGGAATAATAACATGTTAATGAAAGAAATTATTGCTGCTTATGATGTACTTGACAGTTCATTTGTAACAGGAGAAGAAGTTAAAAAATATCTTCTCGGGATCAAAGCCGATGCCAATGTAGAAGTCTATGAACTGGTAGGCCCTAAGGGAAGCACAGATATGCTTAAAGTGCGTATTCCTGGTAAAAACGGCAAGACAAATGGTGGAGATGCTCCTACAATCGGACTCCTTGGCAGACTTGGCGGAATTGGCGCACGTCCGGAACGTATTGGCTTTGTATCTGACGGTGATGGCGCACTCTGCGCGGTAGCTCTCGCTGCAAAACTGCTTGATATGCAAAACAAAGGAGACTATCTTGACGGTGATGTGTTTATTTCTACACATATCTGTCCGCATGCTCCGACAGCTCCGCATGATCCGGTTCCTTTCATGGGTTCACCAGTAGAAATGGCACAGGTAAACAAAGAAGAAGTGTCTCCGGATCTTGATGCTTTACTTGTTGTTGACACAACAAAAGGCAACCGTGTGATTAACACAAGAGGTTTTGCTATTTCTCCAACAGTAAAAGAGGGATATGTATTAAGAACTTCTGAAGATCTTCTTGATCTGATGCAGATCACTACAGGACGTCTTCCATATGTATTCCCACTGGCTACCCAGGATATCACACCTTACGGAAATGATGTGCACCACTTAAATAGTATTCTTCAGCCATGTACAGCTACAGATGCACCTGTTGTTGGTGTAGCTATCACAGCAGAGACAATGGTACCTGGATGCGCTACAGGCGCTACTCATGCTACAGACGTAGAGGAAGCTGCAAGATTTATGTTAGAAGTTGCCAAAGCATATGGAAGAAAACAGTGTAGTTTCTATGATGCTGATGAATATGCACGTCTCCAGAAATTATATGGAAGCATGAAACATCTTCAGACTCTCGGAAACGAATAAGGAGGTTTTGGTATGAAAATAGGTGCAATTACCATCGGTCAGGCTCCGCGAACTGATGTAACAGCAGACATTCTAAGAATCTTTGATGATTCACTGGAACTTGTCCAGGCAGGCGGTCTGGATGGACTTACAAAAGAAGAGATTGCTGAGTTTGCTCCCGGCAAGGATGATTATGTCCTTGTCTCCAGATTGACAGATGGGAGTTCTGTGACATTTGCCGAGCGTCATATCCTGCCAAGACTTCAGGATGCTATTAACCACATGGAAGATGAGGGATGCAGTCTTATCATGATGTTCTGTACCGGAAGTTTTCCGGAGACACTTTCAGCCAAGAATATTCCTATGATCTATCCATGTGAGCTGCTCAATCGCCTTGTTCCGCTGATGACTAAGAAATCAAGCATAATCTGCATGACTCCATCACCACTTCAGACAGAACAATGTGAAGAAAAATGGAAAAACTATGTTGATCATGTAACAGCAATTGCGGCTTCACCATATGGCGACTGGGATGCACTCGAAAAGGCAGCTGAAGAGATTAAAGATCTTGATGCGGATCTGATTGTTCTTGACTGTATAGGTTATACACAGGAAATGAAAAAAATGTTTGCAGAAAAAACCGGTAAGAAAGTTGTTCTTCCAAGAACACTTCTGGCCAGAGTTGTCTCTGAATTAACTGACATCTGAATAGACATATAAATTATATATATTCAGTATTTTCCAGACATTTCGCAGGTCCATCAAAGTCCGGCGGAATGTCCGTTTTTTACTTTATAACAAAAATTAAAAAGATAACGAAAAGGGGAAATGATAATGGAAAATTTAGTTAAGATAGCAGAGGGAGTTCTTACTTCATGTCTGGCTGTAAAACCGGGCGAAGAAATTCTGGTTATTACAGATGACAGTCGTAAAGAAATTGGCGAAGCAATCTATGAGGCAGCTGGAAATCTTGGATGCGAAAAAATCCTTATGGTTATGAAAGAAAGGGAAGTTAGTGGACAGGAACCGCCTAAAGCAATTGCCGAAGCTATGAAAGCTGCTGATGTTGTAATTGCTCCGACTGCCCAGTCACTCACTCATACGAACGCCAGAATTGAAGCAGCGAAAGCAGGTACAAGAGTAGCAACAATGCCTGGTATTACCAAAGAGATGTTTTCACAGGGTGCCATGACTGCCGACTACAGCAAAGTAGAAGAATTAACTGCAAAAGTAACAGAAATGCTCACCAACGCCTCCAAGGCACGCATCGAAAAAGATGGGAAGGTTCTTACGATCAATCTCGATGGCAGGGATGGTGTTCCAAGTCCTGGAGTATATAAAGAATCCGGAAAATGTGGAAATCTTCCTTCCGGAGAAGCCTATATTGCTCCGCTAGAAGATGGTTCCGATGGCGAGATGATTATTGATGGATCTATGGTCGGTATTGGAAAACTGGCAAGTCCTTTACATATGACAATTTCAGGAGGAAAGCTTTGTTCAGTAAAAGGAGATAAGAGCGAAAATCTTGATATCCTTCTTAAAAACGAGACCAACGGAACACTCTGTGAACTTGGAATCGGAACTAACGAAGCAGCTATACTGAATGGAATCATTCTTGAAGATGAAAAAGTATATGGAACCGTACACATTGCTTTCGGAACCAATACGTCATTTGGTGGTGTAAATAAAGCGGAATGTCATATGGACGGAATTGTCCTGCGTCCGACATTATATCTGGATGATATTAAAGTTATCGAAAATGGTGTTTTTCTTATCTGATTTTTTACGATATAAAGGAGAAATTGAAAATGGATAAAAAATTTAAAGTAGGTCTGATTAGAGTCCTTACAACAGAAGATGAAGAGGTGCTTTCCGCACATGGCAAACAGATTATGTCATATTTCCCTGAACTTCAGGTCGAAACTAAATGTATTCCGGACCAGTATGAGGGAATACACAGTCCTGAACTCGGTGAACTGGCTATCCCCAAAATTGTTAAAACAGCTCAATCCTTCACGGATGTTGATATGATTATCGTAAGCTGTGCGGATGATCCGGGTGTTGCGGAGATTCGTAAAGTTCTCTCGGACATTCCTGTTACTGGCGGCGGCGAGACAACTGTAGCACTTGCTCTTAAATATGGCAGCAAGATTGGTGTGCTTGGAATCACAGACTATGCACCTCAGGCATATAGGAGAATGATTCCTGATCAGATGATACTAGGCAGACCTGAAGGTGTACATAGCACACTGGATCTGATGACACCAGAAGGAAAAGAAAGTGTGCTGAAACTTGGCTTGAAGTTAAAAGAACAAGGCGCAGAAGTAATTGCACTTGCCTGCACTGGTCTTGCAACGATTGGTATAGCCAAAGATCTGGAAAACGAAACAGGACTTCCTGTTATTGACCCGGTTATGGCAGAGGGATTGTTCGCTTATTTCGAATATCTCAGAAAAAAATAATAATACAAGTTCATAACGATCAGCTATATGCTGTCAGAAAGGTAGCAAAGATATGTTATTAAATGAAGCTATTCTGAGCCGTCACAGCACACGGTCTTTTCATCCTGATCCTGTAGACAGAGCGTTGCTGTTTACTTTGGCAGATGCGGCTCAACAGGCACCTTCGGCCAGTAATCTGCAGGCTTGGAGATTTCTGTTTATTACAGATCCACAGCTTAAAGAAAAAGTAGATCTTTTTAGTCCGGGGCTTTCTGGCAAACCACCAGTCATCCTTGTAGTCTGCTCAGATATGGAGAAGGCATCAAGAAAGGGTGGTAAAAATTCTGAAGTGTACGGATGCCTTATGGATGCATCAATGGCTGCTGAGAATCTCATGCTAAAAGCTACTGAATTAGGGCTTGGAACATGTGCAATCAAATCATACAATGATACAGCGGTTCGTAAAATATTGGAACTTCCAGACAGATATCGTATTGAGATGCTTATCTCTATAGGTTATCCAGATGGTACCCCTCGTTGCCCGAAGCGTCCTCCGGTAGAACAGATATGCTATTTTGATCATATTGAGGAAGAGGAGAGAATTGATGAATAATCCTGAATTCGAATTACTGGTATATCTGATCACCAGTGCCAGAGCGCTTCCAGAAGAGCCGGCAAGTTACGGCTCAATCAGACTTGCTGAAGCTGCTTCCAGACTGTGTCAGATTATATGCAATAATGACCCTGATAATAAAACATATTGTGAACTTCTTAACTGTATTGAAACTGATAAGGGAAAAGCCCTGACAGAACCGGAACGTTTTTCAGCCATGCTTGAAAAAGCATCTGAAATATTGGTGGACTGTCTGTAAAATAACATAAAAGGGGCTGTTGCAAAATATGTTTTTGAACATAATATACAGCCATACATCGGAAACCCGAAATTGACAGAGATTACGCGACTGATGGTAACAGATGTTTTGAACAAACTGAAAGAAAAGGAAGATCAGCAGGTATTCTTTCAGTGTAGCAGCGGAACATTTTACGATAATCTGTTCCGAGTAGCGGTTAGCACTGGTCTTCGTCCAGGGGAGCTTTTTGCTCTAACAGAGGATAATCTTGATTTTAGCAAGAAAGAAATACGTGTTGAAAAAACATTGTTATACCAAAAATTGGAGGGCGACACTGGGAAGACCTTCCACGAAAACGATCCAAAAACATTTTCGAGTCGATGAACAGTACCGATGAATAAATATTGTGAGGAGGCACTGCAGAGGCAGATTGTCCTACATAAAATGGTTATAAATAACTCTCCGAAACTGAAAGGGGAGCGCACAAATTATATTTTTTGCACGATTTACGGAACTCCTCTATGCTCGCAGATTTTTGCAGACGCTATAGCCCGGATTGTTAAGGAAATTAATTACAGCAGGGATCCGTTGGAGACTATGGAGAAATTTTCTGGACACTGCTTCCGACATACATTTGTTACCCGATGCTTTGAAGCTGGTATTCCACCAAAAACCGTCCAGACATATCTGGGGCATGCAACTCTGCAGATGACCATGGATCTGTATACCTCTGTAATGGACAAAAAGAAAATTGACGATATACAGTTACTGGAGGATACAATTGGACTGGACGAAATCGACAAGCCTGATCCAAATAGCAAAATAATAAAACTGGCGTAATGTGGCTTGCCACAAAGAAAATAAGCTGTTACTATAGTTATAAGGTAACAGCTTATTTTTTCGAGAAAGGAATGATTGCATGCCTTTATTAAAAGAAGAAACTTATACTATAGAAGATATTTATGCCCTGCCGGACGGCAAAAGGGCGGAACTGATTGACGGGCATATTTACTACATGGCACCGCCAAGCAGAAAGCATCAGGATATTTCGGTGGAATTATCTAGTGCAATAAAAGATTATATTCGCTCACATGCCGGAAAATGCAAAGTATATGCAGCTCCATTTGCAGTGTATCTCGATGAAAAAACAGATACCTATGTAGAGCCGGATATATCAGTCATCTGTGATCCTGATAAACTGGATGACAAAGGATGTAAAGGTGCGCCGGATTGGATTATCGAGATTGTTTCTCCGGGCAGCAGACAGATGGACTATTATACTAAGCTGTTTAAGTACAGGACTGCTGGTGTTCGCGAATATTGGATTGTTGATCCTACAAAAAATTTTATTTTGGTATATGATTTTGAAAAGAACGGATCTGAACAATATACTTTGCAAGATTCTGTTAAGGCAGGAATCTATGATGATCTGACCATTGACTTTGGACGTATGGATATCTGATGAAAGCAAAATACGAGAATTTATATGCAGAAAAGATACCTTAAAATACACCCAATGGGGTAGAATTGGGGTGGTAAGTATGGTAAAATGGGGTGTAGAAAGCCCGAAAGCGTAGTAAAATCAAGGCTTTCGGGACTTGATAGAGAACATTTCTGTTATACTTATTACGTATATCAGAGTACACCGTTCGACCTCTATGGAACACCTGATTTTGACAGTATTGAAAATAGCTGAAAAACTCAGGGTTGATCTAGCAGAAAAATAAGTTGCTGAGTAGAATGCTCATAATTTATATGAATAGTATGAAAGTTCTCGGGAGTTAATTCCGAGGGCTTTCTGTAGTATGAAATTTCTATAATATTGTATCAGTAAATGAGTTGTTACTGTGCGCAGGATGGTATCTGTAATCAGCAACAGAGATTTTGAAAATGACAGGTGAATAAATGGGAAAATGTGTAAGAGTAAAATGGATCGATTATGCGAAGGGTATAACAATGCTTCTTGTTATAATTGGTCATACCATATCAGATGATCTGATAAGGGGGATGATTTTTTCTTTTCATATGCCTCTTTTTTTTATGCTGAGTTGTGTGACATATAGATTCTCTTTGGATAAAGGAGAATTAAAAGCAAAAACCAGAAAATCATTTATGCATTTGATTATTCCGGTGATATCTATTTTCCTAATATGTCTGGTGTATAGATTTTTGACGGATATGAAAGAATGGAAGTCATTGGCTTTTGTACCAGCTTTTTTGAAAGAACAATTTAAGACAATTGTGTTTTGCAGTGGAAGCCGGAACTCTCCCAAAAGCTTTCCCGTATCGGTTCCGGCATTGGGCATTCCGTGGTTTTGCGTAGTACTATTTTGCAGCAGAACACTTTTGGATACTCTGCATTTGTATCTTGATGAAATAAAGTTGATGCTGGTTTCGTGTGTATTATCTGTAGCTGGTGTTTTTATAGGCAAGTTTGTCTGGCTGCCGTTTTCATTTGATGTTGTACTGGCGGTTATACCGTTTTTGTACATAGCATTGTATTTTAGAAAAATAAATGTATCTGAAAAGCCTTTATTTAAATTTGTTGTGGCATTTGTGATTTGGATAGTGATATTTTTTGTTATTTTTTACATGAAAGATGATTACCTGCAGTTAGCTCCGAGAAAGTATCCAATGTATCCTTTGTGTTATATTGGGGCGTTCTTTGGTACGTGGATGCTTTCAGAACTTTCAGTTTTATTGTGCAACCTTAGCATATCAAGGCCGATCGTATATTTGGGAAAATATTCTATGTATATGCTGATCGTTCACTCACTGGACAGCACTTTGTTTGCAAAATTGTGGATTGTAAATAAAAGTGAATATGTAAACTGCATTATGCGCTTATTGGTGGATACTATTCTTTTTTTACTTTTGAAAAAGTGTATTGATTTTTGGAAAATAACAAAGTTAAAGAGTGCGAATATAACACAATAATTGTTTTGAGAGATTTACATTAGAATTATAACACATGAGGAGGAAAAGAGATGGATGGTTCAATGTTTATTGGAACTTGGTGGTCACTTGTGCCACCGCTGCTGGCAATTGTACTGGCACTGGTAACAAAAGAAGTTTATAGTTCGCTTTTTATCGGAGTGGCAGCAGGCGCGCTGCTGTACACAGGGTTTCACCCGTGGGAGGCGTTTGTAGCTTTTTTTGAAATAATGAAGAACAGTATGAATCTGAATATTCTGATTTTTGATGTTCTGCTTGGAATGATCATTGTCCTGATGTCAAAATCAGGTGGATCAGCAGCCTATGGAAAATGGGCTGGAAGCAAGATTAAATCCAAAAAGAGTGCGCTGCTGGCAACTACAGGCCTTGGAGTGCTGATCTTTGTGGATGATTATTTTAACTGTCTGACCGTCGGTTCTGTTATGCGGCCTGTCACAGACCGCTATAAGGTATCCAGAGCAAAGCTGGCATACATTATTGATGCTACAGCAGCACCAGTCTGCATCATAGCACCGATTTCCAGCTGGGCAGCTGCGGTGAATTCCTATGTGCCGGATGATGCGGGTATCACTGGATTTCAGCTGTTTCTTTCTACGATTCCGTATAATCTCTATGCAATCCTTACCCTGGTAATGGTAGTCTTTGTTATCACCACGGGTCTGGATTTTGGATTGATGAAGATTCATGAAAAAAATGCAGAAAAAGGAGATCTCTTTACTTCTGGTGGAGAGGAGTTTGAACAGGTAAAAGAAGAGGAAATATCTGCGAAAGGAAAGGTAACAGATCTGGTACTGCCGGTTCTGGTTCTGATCATCTCAGCGATTGGAGCAATGATCTATACTGGATTCCTTGGCGGAGCGACAGATATTGTAACTGCATTTTCAGGCTGTGACGCAGAGACAAGTCTGATCTTTGCAACGATGATAACAGTATTTTTTATGATGCTTTTGTATCTTCCGAGAAAAGTCATTACATTCAAAGGCTTTATGGATAGCTTTGTAGAGGGATTCAAGATGATGATACCGGCAATCGCGATTCTGATATTTGCCTGGTCATTGAAGGGAATGGGAGATGCCCTGGAGATCAGCACCTTTGTAAAAAATATTGTGGGAAATAATGCATCTGCAAGCGTTATACTCCCGGCAGTTTTGTTTGTTGTTGCAGTATTTCTTTCATTTTCAACAGGAACAAGCTGGGGAACTTTTGCAATTCTTGTTCCTATTGCCATAGCCATGTTCCCGGGTTCAGAGAATGTGCAGATGATGATCATTGCTGTGTCAGCAGTTCTGGCAGGGGCAGTCTGCGGAGATCATATCTCACCGATTTCGGATACAACTGTTATGTCTTCGGCAGGAGCGCAGTCTAATCATATTAATCATGTGACGACGCAGATGCAGTATGCAGCAGTTGTTGCTGTTGTGTCTTTTATTGGTTATATTATTGCCGGATTTATACACATCTGGTGGGTGGTTCTGGGAATCAGTCTTGTCCTGCTCTTGATTATACTGAATGTACTCAGGAGAATCAGTAATGGAAAAGAACAATGTGCAGATATGCAGGAAAAAAAGCATGCATAAGATAACAGTTCCATATATAGATCAGAGTATAAAATATCCTACAGGATGTGAGAGCGTATCGGCTGTTATGCTGCTCAGATTTCTGGGATATGATATTACGGTTGATGAGTTTATTGAGAATGGGCTGGAATGTCGGGATATGGAATTGAGGGATGGAGTTTTGTATGGACCGGATCCGAATGAATGCTTCTGTGGAAATCCTTATGATGAGGATGGATTTGGAATCTATGCAGGGGGACTTCGGAAAGCTCTTGAAAGAGTAGCAGGTGACAGGTACAAATTTCCGGATGAAACGGGAACGCCGGTATCTGAACTTTTAAGAAAATATATTGATCAGAATATGCCGGTTGTTTTCTGGGCCTGTATTAATATGAGAGAGGAAATTCCAGGACCGGAATGGCGGCTTTTGGATTCGGGGGAGAAGTTTTGCTGGACATCGAATGAACATTGTATGCTCCTTGTGGGATATGATGAGAAAAACTATTATTTTAATGATCCCTATGACAATAACGGTGTGATCGGATATCCGAAAGAAATTGTTGAAAGAAGACATGCCGCTCAGCATAGTATGGCATTGGGTGTAACTGAAGAAAAATATTAAAATTCACAAAAACTTATTTTACAAACAGAAAGATATCTGCTATAGTATATCTTGGTTACAGTAAATACGTTATGATTGCAGATAGAAAGAAGTGTTTATTTTGCGAAAGAAATCACACATACTTTTAGCAAGATATCTGGCAGACCAGATGCCTGCTAATGAGAGCTTACAGTCACATAGAAAAGCATTTTGTCTTGGAAATATTCTTCCGGACATTCAGCCATCCTTTGTAACCAAGAGACATGAATATTTTGGCACCTTTGATGAGGTACAGGGAAAGATCTACCATTTGATAGAGAAGAGTACAGGTAAATGCAATGACCGGGTGTTCTGGAGAAGAGCCGGTGAGATCATGCATTATATTGCAGATTATTTTACATTTCCGCATAATAAGACATTTGACGGTTCTCTGCGTCAGCATAATACTTATGAGAAACATCTGAAGAATGAACTCAAGGATTTTGTTGAAAGCGGCAGGGCGGATATTTATGTGGAGAAGAACCTGCGTTTTGATTCATTGAATCAGCTGACTGATTATATCAGAGAGCGACATAAGGTCTATCTTGACAGGAAACGTTCGATCGATGAGGATATACATTATATTCTCAGCGTGTGCTTTCAGGTATTTCAGGGATTGTTTCAGCTTTGTCTTCGGACAGCTGTCCAGGGAGTGCCAGCAGCAGATATCTGAAAATATGAAAAAAATATGAAATTTACCCAAATCCGCCGGAGTGTTACACTCCGGCGGTTGATTTTGAAAAAACAGTATGCTAAAATAAGCACAGTTATTAAGTAAGTTAGAAGATTTTAACATGTTTCTTTCTGTAAGAGAGAAATATGGCCGCAGAAGGGAGTTTTTTTTGCAGGATGAAAAATAAATATCTGACAAAGTGTTTATGCATTACAATGATTTCAGCAATGGTTTTATCCAGTCCGATGTCTATTCTGGCTGCAGATGAAGAGATAGAAGCCTCTGGTGATTTCAGTGATGGCAGCGACCTGGGCGATGGCGCTGAAGCAGAAACGCCGACGCCGGAGCCAACGACAGCCCCGGAGCCAACGACAGCCCCGGAGCCGACAACAGCGCCGGAACCGACAACAGCACCTGAGCCAACGACAGCACCTGATCCTACCGTCGAACCGACAACAACACCGGAGCCGACAACAGTGCCTGATCCTACTGCAACAGTGACACCGGCACCGACAGTGACACAGACACCGACGGCAGCAGTTCCGGAGGCAGTTGCCAAATTGATCGATCAGATCAGAACCCTGGCAGATCAGACGCTTACCTTGAAGGATGAAGCAAAAGTGCAGGCGCTCAGAAAGGCATACAACAATCTGACAAGTGATCAGCAGACAATGGTGACGAATTACCAGGCGCTGGTCAGTATGGAAGAGAAGATTACAGCACTTAAGAAGAAACAGAATGGCGATAATGGAAATAATACAGATATTTCTGACGGAACCAAGACAGATGTGACTGGTAAGACAGGTACACCGGTTTATTATGTGTCGAATCTTCATGCCGGCAAGGATTTTTATCTGGACAGCCTGAAAGAAAATTATCAGCTTAGTTTCTCTGATGATTTTTCATCTGTAATGGATGAGATTGAGAAGGAGTATAAGCAAAAGAATAAGCTGACAGATGCCAGTGACAACAGAGATGACGGTCTTACCACATCAGCAGATTCTCTTCTTGTCCGTAACTGGCAGGATATCCTTGCTGTTTATGTGTACGAGCAGAGCCAGAAGGGTGTTAAGAAATTTAAGCTGGATTCTTCCAGCAAGGACGAACTCGCCAAAATCTTTGAGAAGATGAATCCGATAGTACGCGACAAAGAGAATAACACCCATGTTTCCTATGGAAATTATCATATCAATACTTACATTAAGCAGAATAATATCGCACAGGATCAGAGAGGAACTCTTAAGAAATATGTAGAGACGGACTGTAAGCTTCTCTGTGCGATAGTTACGGATGCCAGGGGCTTTGTGCGCCAGAGTGTCGGAGATGATATTTCTGAGGAACGTGTTAATGTTATCACAGCTGCATATTCTCTGATCGGTGAGGTTGGTTATTTCTGGGGTGGTAAATCCACAGTGATCGGTAAGGACTCAAGCTGGGGAACTGCTGAGAAGGTTTCAGCGGCCGGAAGTCCGAGTACAGGAACTACCAGAGCATATGGACTGGACTGCAGTGGCTTTGTTACATGGGCTGTGATCAACGGATATGACAGTACAAATATGCAGAACAGCGTTGGAGACGGAACCTCAGATCAATGGGAGAAGGCCAATGTAGTCAGTGAGCAGGATGCACAGCCGGGAGATCTGGTATTTCAGAATGGTCCGGAATCCGGAAGTGATAATCATGTAGGCATCATCTGCGGCAAGACAGATGCGGGAGACTGGATCGCAGTACATTGTTCTTCCAGCAAAAACGGAGTTACTGTTGGTGAGGCATATGGAGCAAGCTTCCGCTATATCCGTCAGCCGTCATTTTATCCGACAGAGGAAGAACTTGCCCAGATGGTCAGTGACGGTGAGACAGCAGACAATGCGCAGGCTCAGGAAGTAAGTACAGATACATTAGAAACGTCAGATGGAGATTTTATATCAGATACAGCACTCCTGACAGGTACAGCAGGAACCAAAGAGGATACGAAGGAAGATACAACCGGAGTTGATATCAGTTTTGAAGATGATATTAATATCGGACAGGACGATACAGAAGATATGTTGTCTGACGGAACTACTGTTGAAAGTGCAACCGTAGAAATGACAGACAGCCTTAAGCAAATCCTCAAAAAAGGAACGACAGTTTCTTCTAAGAATGATGCGGTGATTTATCCGCAGCAGCCGGATAACAGTGATATTCAGATAGAATTTGAGGATTGACAGCTGAGAGAGACCCGCGAAGATCTTTGCATGATTTTCGCGGGTTTTTTCCTTGGCCTTCTGAACATCCATAATACAGACTCTTTTTTCGTTGTGCTATAATGAAAGATGAGGCATAACTGTTCAAAGGGAAAATGAGAATATTTTTTGTCATATAATAGTAAGAGAACTGAACGGCCTCAAAATATCAGGAAAACAGAGGAATAAGAGATGAGAAAACACAGGTTGCCTCAAAAAGTATGCCTGTTTATAATTTTGGCTGCCATTCTGGGATGGGGTGTGAATACATGCTTCCATAAATTGGCAGATAACGGTGACAGTACAGACCAGCAGTCTGTGATCACGGATGTGACGAAGGGGATTTTTGACAGGGAGCCTTCGGAGGTACAGAATTTGCGGGAGCAAAGCGTAGCGGATACGGATGAGGAAGGCTATCAGGAATATTATTTTCATCTTCTTGAAGAGTCTGAGAAAAGAATTTATCGGGAGATGTTAAACGGAATCCGAAAGAGAGAAAATGGTTTTTATCTGACTACTTCGGATGAAACAAAGATTAATAAGGTTTACCATGCACTTCTTAAGGATCATCCGGAACTGTTCTGGGTCCATAACCGTCAGGAGGTATATACAACTTCCTATCAGGGAAGTGATTACTGTGAGTTTTCTCCGGGTTATACATACACAGAAGAAGAAATAACAGAGATCCAGCAGGCAATGTACAATGCCAGAGAAGCAGTCAGCAGTCTGATTCCGGAGGGAGCAGACACCTATGAGAAGGTTAAGACGGTTTATTCCTATATCATTGATACAGCGGAATATGATTCTTCTGAGGATGACCAGAATGTGGCAGGGATTTTCTGGAGAAAACAGGCGGTTTGTGCCGGATATGCGAGAGCAGTGCAGTATCTTCTGGAACAATTGGAAGTTTCCTGTATTTACGTAGAGGGAGATACCAGAGACAGCGATGAGGGTCATGCGTGGAATATTGTACAGATTGACGGACAGTATTATTATGTGGATGCGACCAATGGTGATCAGCCAAGGTTTCTTGAGGGAGATGCAGTCCAGCTTGCGGAGCATAAGACCATTATTTATGACTATCTGTGTCCGTTTCCGCAGGAATATGAGCAGGTGTATACTGCTTCGAAAGAATTTTCGTTACCGGAATGTACGGCAACGGATAAGAATTTTTATGTACTGAATCAGGCATATTTTGATATGTATGATTATCAGACTTTGTATGATTACTGCTGTATGCGGCTGGATAACGGGGCGGCAGTTGTGCGCTTCAAGTTCAAAAACCAGGAAGATTTTGACCAGGTTTACCAGGAGTGGATCCAGAGCGGCGGCAGTGAAGACATTCAGAATGTGGCAAGATATTATATGGGACTTTACGGACTCAGCACGGTGGAATATCATTATGGAGTTCTGGATAATCTCAAGACTATGTACTTTATGTTTTAGGAGGCGCGTTATGACGGGAATATTACAACAGATAATGGGTACCATGGAACAGACACGGACAATGTCGGCCCTGGACAGTGTTTCAATGATCGGATTTGCAGCTCTTCTTGTTCTGGGAATAATCAACTGTGTCCTTGGATACAGACTGCTTCGTTTCTGGATGATGCTGTTCGGATTCCTGATCGGAGGCGGTATTGGTCTTGGTGTGGCCTATACTATGGGAATTCAGGAAAAATATATGTATGCGGTGATTATGATCGGAGTTGGAATTCTGCTTGCAGTGATCGCTTTCCTCAGTTACAAGATCGGAATTTTTGTGATCGGAGCCGGTATTGGACTGGGACTTGGAATTTATGTGTTTCATCCGACTACTTCGCTGGTCTTTTTCTTCTGTCTTCTGCTGGGAGTCGGACTTGGCGCACTTGCCATGAAATGGGCACGGGAAGTTCTGATCGTTGGAACCAGTCTTCTTGGAGGTGCGATGGCGGGGATTTCGCTGGCAAAGCTTGGAGGACTGGATGATATTCCCTATGGTTTGGGACTGAGTGCACTCTGTGCTTTACTTGGTATGCTGATTCAGTTTGCGACAAATCGCCGTGTCGTAATAGAAGAAGAGGAATATGAGCCGGAAAGGGTCAAAAAAGTCAAAAGAAATCCCGGCTACAGGGACAGTGCTGAGTATCCTTCAGACAGAAGACAGGTGATGGAAGAAGAATCGGGACGTCAGAGAAAGCCTAAGAGTCGTGAGACCAATTCACAAGAATATGCTCCTGCCAGACAGAAGCGAGTGGTAGATGTTCCGCTTGAACATAAGAAAACACGCAGGACCAGACGGAATGAAGAGGAACTGGATCTGGAGGGGACTGTGGTATATCGTCCGAAGAGGTCTGCGGCATCTGCAGACAGAACTGTAAATGTCAGAAGCGGTAATGTCAGAAGTGCGGGGAAGACCAGACATGATATTTATGAGAAGGATCGGTATGATGATTACTATGATGATTATGATGATGGATATTATGACAGAGAACCGATCGATGAAGAACTTCTGGATGAGCAGGTGATTCAGGAAATGATGGATGAGGATGACCGCGAGGGAGAAGAAATATGGAATAAGATTTCCAGAAAGAATACAAAGAAAAACACCGGACGAAACAAAAATGCCAGGTAAGAGGCAGGAAAGAAGGACAGAATGGCAAAAGAAGCAAAGACAAATGCAATGAGGATGCTGGATCGTCAGAAAATCAAATACGAGGCATTTCCTTATGAATGTGATGAGTTTATAGATGGAATCCACAGTGCTGACTTAATCGGTGCACCCTATGAGCAGTCGTTTAAAACGCTTATTATGGAGGGAAAAAGCGGAGGATATTATGTGTTTGTAGTGCCGATAGAGAAGGAAGTTGATCGTAAGGCGGCTGCCAGAGCTGTCGGAGAGAAAGCAGTTGACATGATACATGTTAAAGATATTCTCAAGATCAGCGGATATGTGAGAGGTGGCTGCAGTCCTCTGGGAATGAAGAAACCATATCCGACAGTATATGACGCATCTGCCGGAGATTTTTCTGAGATTTATGTGAGTGGAGGAAGAATAGGCCTCACACTTAAGGTTCCTCTGAAGCCACTTCTTGAGGTTACAAATGGGAAGCTTGCAGATATTACAATGAAAGAGTGATAGCTGTGAAGGTACTGAACAGTTATATAAAAATCCCCTGTGCTGTCTGATGACAGAAGCAGGGGATTTTGTTACTTTATAATATTCAAAAAATATACGCCAATCCTTAGTTATCGGATGCATCTTCCTCGTTGATCTCGAATACATGACGTTTCTTGGCCATTTCATCGCTTGCCAGATATTCGTCGTAGGTTGTGATCTTGTCGATCAGTTTTCCGTCAGGAAGGATTTCCATGATGCGGTTTGCAGTTGTCTGCACAAACTGATGGTCGTGTGAGGTAAAAAGAATAACACCCGGGAATTTGATCAGACCATTGTTGAGTGCAGTGATGCTTTCCATATCGAGGTGGTTGGTAGGCTCGTCAAGGATCAGGATGTTGGCACCGGAGATCATCATCTTGGATAACAGACAACGAACTTTCTCACCACCGGAGAGAACACGGACTTTCTTGACACCGTCTTCGCCAGGGAAAAGCATTCTTCCGAGGAAACCACGCACATAAGTTGCATCCTTGATCTCGGAATACTGTGTCAGCCAGTCTGTAATGGTAAGATCATTGTCGAATTCCTGTGTATTGTCCTTCGGGAAATAAGCCTGGGAAGTAGTAACACCCCATTTGTAAGTTCCTTCATCCGGTTCCAGTTCACCTGTAAGGATGCGGAAGAAAGTAGTGATTGCCTGTTCGTTGGCACCGACAAAAGCAACCTTGTCATCATGGCCGAGTGTAAAGCTGATGTTGTCAAGAACTTTAACGCCATCGATAGTCTTGGAAAGGTTTTCTACCATGAGGACTTCATTTCCGATCTCGCGGTTTGGACGGAAATCAATGTAAGGATATTTACGGCTGGACGGACGCATATCGTCAAGCTGGATTTTTTCCAGGGCACGCTTACGGGAAGTTGCCTGCTTGGATTTGGATGCGTTGGCACTGAATCGGGAAATAAATTCCTGAAGTTCTTTGATTTTTTCTTCTTTTTTCTTGTTGGCTTCCTTCATCTGTTTGATGAGAAGCTGGCTGGATTCGAACCAGAAATCATAGTTTCCGGCATACAGCTGAATTTTGCCGTAATCAATATCAGCAGTATGTGTGCAGACCTTATTAAGGAAATAACGGTCATGGGATACAACGATGACGGTATTGTCAAAGTTGATCAGGAATTCTTCGAGCCATTCGATAGCCGGAAGATCAAGATGGTTGGTAGGCTCATCGAGGAGAAGGATATCCGGGTTTCCAAAAAGTGCCTGTGCCAGAAGAACCTTGACCTTCTGGCTTCCGGTAAGGTCAGCCATCTGTGTATAGTGGAGTTCGGATTCGATGCCAAGTCCGTTAAGAAGAGTTGCGGCATCGGATTCTGCTTCCCAGCCGTTCATCTCTGCGAATTCACCTTCGAGTTCGCTTGCACGGATTCCATCTTCGTCAGTGAAATCTTCCTTGGCATAGATGGCTTCTTTTTCTTTCATGATCTCATACAGTCTGGCATTTCCCATAATGACGGTATCAAGAACCTGAAAGGAGTCGTATTTGAAGTGATCCTGCTGCAGGAAAGAAAGACGCTGACCGGGAGTGATCACAATGTCTCCGTTGGTCGGCTCAAGTTGTCCGGAAAGAATTTTAAGGAAAGTAGACTTACCGGCACCGTTGGCACCGATCAGACCATAGCAGTTTCCTTCTGTGAATTTGATGTTGACATCTTCAAAAAGAGCCTTCTTGCCAACACGCAGTGTAATATTATTTGCTGAAATCATAAAGTACCTCTTTTCTTGATTATGGTTTCTTAGTATTCTTTTTGTTTTTTATGCATTCACACCTCATTGTACAGTAAAAAGAGGATTTTGCAAGACTTAATCCCGGATTTTTCCGAAAAAACAGAGAAGCTGTTGAATTTGATTAAAATAAAGATGATAAGATATAAAAAAATGTTGAATTTACACAAAGATGTTGATATAATCTACAGGGCGAGCTGTAGTAAGAAACAAAAGGTACGAAAACAAATAAAGGGCATATTGGAGAAGGATGCCTGAGAGACAGTTGGGAGAGGGCTTAAACTATGTTGATTACCAGGGAATGTGATTATGCAGTCAGGGTCGTCCGTGCACTTGCGGACGGCAGGAGAATGAGTGTGGGTGAAATCTGTGAAAAGGAATTTATCACAGCACCGTTTGCTTACAAGATTCTCAAGAAGCTTCAGAAAGCGGGGATCGTAAAGGGATTCCGGGGAGTACATGGGGGGTACTCACTGAATCGGGTGGCGAAAGAGCTGACACTTTATGATGTCTATACGGCGATAGATCCGGAATTCTTTATTATAGACTGTCTGGAGCCGGGATATCAGTGTACGTGTGATGGAAGCGGAAACCAGATATGTACGGTACACAGGGAGCTTCAAAGTGTTCAGAAAGAACTATGCAAAATGCTTCAGGAGAAGAATCTGGAGGACATTTTTCATTTGGAAAACAGAAACAGGCTGTGAGAGAACAGCCATAGTGGAAGTCAGAAATTGTTGCAGTTCACCAAAAGTAAGCGGACTGCAACTTTTTTTGTATGTAAATATATACAGAAAAATTACAATCCAGATTGGACAATCCAAAAGGCTTATGCTATAATAATGAATGGACTTTTAGACCACATACTGGTCTAGAGATAAAAATTATTTTCATCATACCTTTAAGGAGGAAAACAAACTATGGCAAGAAAGATGAAAACCATGGATGGTAACCATGCAGCCGCTCATGCTTCTTATGCATACTCAGATGTAGCTGCTATTTACCCGATCACTCCTTCATCTGTTATGGCGGAAGCAACAGATGAGTGGGCTACTCAGGGAAGAAAGAACATTTTCGGACAGGAAGTACAGGTTACAGAGATGCAGTCTGAGGCAGGTGCAGCAGGTGCAGTACACGGATCTCTGGCAGCAGGTGCTCTGACAACTACTTATACTGCATCCCAGGGTCTTCTTCTGATGATCCCGAACCTTTACAAAATCGCTGGTGAGCAGCTTCCGGGCGTTATCAACGTATCCGCTCGTGCACTTGCTTCTCACGCACTTTCTATCTTTGGAGACCACTCCGACGTTATGGCATGTCGTCAGACCGGATGTGCAATGCTCTGCGAATCTTCCGTACAGGAAGTAATGGACCTTACACCGGTTGCTCATCTTGCAGCAATCAAAGGTAAAGTTCCGTTCATCAATTTCTTCGATGGATTCCGTACATCTCACGAGATCCAGAAGATCGAGACATGGGATTATGAGGATCTGAAGGACATGGCAGATATGGAAGCTATCCAGGCATTCCGTGACCATGCACTCAACCCGAATCATCCATGTCAGAGAGGTTCTGCTCAGAACCCGGATATCTTCTTCCAGGCAAGAGAAGCATGTAACCCGTTCTACGATGCTCTTCCGGCAGTAGTTCAGGAATACATGGACAAAGTAAACGAAAAGATCGGAACAGACTATAAACTGTTCAACTACTACGGAGCAGAAGATGCTGAGCACATCATCATTGCTATGGGTTCCGTAAACGATACAATCGAGGAGACAATCGATTACCTTGCAGCAGCAGGCAAAAAAGTCGGTGTTGTTAAAGTTCGTCTTTACAGACCATTCTGCGCACAGGCACTGATCGATG
>OLON01000387.1_pt1 | contig 31020 bp, 24 predicted proteins | sample 1672691 | NCBI WGS metagenome assembly OLON01 (sample SAMEA3136714, study PRJEB25190) | human gut metagenome | biome: human gut; feature: human-associated habitat; material: faeces | place: Austria | collected 2013
ATCTGTATTATATGCTCCGTGCAGGGTTTGAGCCGGAGAAGATTTACAGACTGGCGTGTGAGACGTTTGGGGGAACTTATGATAAAGAGACGATCTTTAAGTGGCTGAGAACATTCTACTGGAGATTTTTTGCACAGCAGTTCAAGCGTTCCTGTCTGCCGGATGGCCCTAAGGTGGGAAGCGTTGCAGTTTCTCCGAGGGGAGATCTGAGAATGCCGAGTGATGCCAGCGCGAGAGTGTGGCTGGAACAGTTGGAGAAGATGCAGTAAATCTGCGGATTTTGAACATTTGGAAATTGTGAGATCAGTGAAGTGGATATCTGTGAGACAGAACAGATATCGTAAATAAGAACAGAAAAAGCGGAGAACAGGTCAGGTGTTCTCCGCTTTTTTCAGTGCTGTTTCGATGGCATTGAGCAGTACCATGGAGGTGTATTTCTGGTCGTCGGGGTACTGGATGCTTTCCAGGGATTGTGTGGAATAGATCTGGCTGGAAAGGGATTCGAGGGCTGGTTCCATGAGAGGAAACATGGCGGAGGTGCTTTCACTGAGGTTTACCAGACGGATGGACTGGATGCGGTCAGAGGTTACGGTTACTTCCAGATCGAAGGTATTGTCGTTGAGTTCGATGGAGGAAGTGTAGACACCGGGTTTGTAACGGCTCTGGGGACTGTCAGCAGAATTTTTTTTCTGTCCAGGTCCAAACATAAAGAAAAGTACAATGCCAAGGATAATGGCAAGGAGAAGGAAAACAGCCGTGTAGACGACTTCCTTCATATGTAAAACGATGATTTTGGTTTTGGAACTCATGGTAGGTGCGCCTCCTGATTTGTTTTGTATATTTTATTAAAGGACAGGGGAATTTATGATATACTTTTATCCAGAGGAAAAGACAACAAATGAATGAAAGAAACAGTATTGTACGGAATTGATACAGAGGTGGAAAGGAGCTGGTAAAGAGAAATGTCGTTGCAGTTTATTATCGGAAGTTCGGGTGCGGGGAAGTCTTATTTTGCATATGAGAGAGTGATTCAGGAGTCGCTGATGCATCCACAGAGAAATTATTATGTGATCGTGCCGGAGCAGTTTACCATGCAGACGCAGAAAACACTGGTGGAAATGCACCCGGGAAAGGGAATTTTAAATATTGATATTCTGAGTTTTGAGCGTCTGGCTTATCGTGTGTTTGAGGAAACAGGAGGGGATAACCGGAAGATTCTGGAGGATACGGGAAAGAGTATGGTGCTTCAGAAGATGGTTCAGCAGCATAAAAAAGAACTTCCTTATCTGGGAAGCCAGATGAACAAGCCGGGATATCTGGATGAGGTGAAGTCCCTTTTATCGGAGTTTATGCAGTATGATATCAGGGAAGAAGATCTGGAAGAAATGAAGGAACAGGCAAAGGAACAGGGACTTCTGGAGATGAAACTTCAGGATGTGAGTGTGCTGTATGAGGCTTTTTCGGGATTTCTGAAGGAACGGTATATGACAGGGGAAGAAGTGATGGATGTCCTGTTAAAAGTACTTCCATTTTCGCGGAAATTGAAAGGTGCGGAGTTTGTGTTTGACGGATTTACCGGTTTTACGCCGATTCAGATCAATGTGATCCGGGAACTTCTGATCATTGCGCGTAAGATTTCTGTTACCGTGACTATGGATGAACGGGAGGATGCGTTTGCTCCGGGAAAACCACATCAGCTTTTTTATATGAGTAAAAAGATGATCCGCACACTGGCGGAACTGACAAAAGATCTGGATGAACCGGTTTATCTGAAACCTTCCGGAAGATCAAGGTTTGCACAGGCTCCGGGATTACAGTTTCTGGAGAAAAATCTTTTTCGTTACAGAAAGGCTGTTTATCCGGGAAACAGTCAGGAAACAGAGATGTTTGCGGCGGCTTCGCCTCTGGCTGAAATGCGGGAGACGGCAAGGAGAATGGCAGAGATGGTGAGGACAAAAGGATACCGCTATGGGGAGATGGCGGTGATCACAGGGAATCTGGAAGAGTATGGAAGACTTGCGGTGCAGGTCTTTGAAGAGGCGAAGATTCCGTATTTTATTGATGAGAAGCATTCTGTGCTGATGAATCCGTTTGTGGAGTATCTGAGGGCTGCCATGGAGATGGCAGTGCAGGGCTTTCCATATGAGAGTGTATTCCGGTATCTGCGCTGCGGAATGTCAGAGGTGACAAGAGAGCAGGCAGATAAACTGGAGAATTATGTGCTGGCATTGGGGATTCGTGGATATAAAAAGTGGTCAGAGAAATGGGTTCGTATTTACAGAGGGATGGAACCGGATCAGATCCAGGAGCTGAATGAGATCAGAGAAGTGTTTGCGGAAGAAGTGCGAGGGCTTGCACAGGGATTTGGTTCCGGGAAAAGGACTGTGGAAGAATATTGCAGGATTCTGTATGATTTTATTGTAAAGAGTCAGGTATGGCAGAAACTAAAAGTACAGGAAAAGAAGTTTGCAGAGCTTGGGGAAAAGGCCATGGAGAAGGAATATAACCAGATTTATGGAATCGTGATGGACCTTCTGGACAAGATGGTGGAAATTCTCGGCAATGAAACCGTGAGCAGGCAGGAGTTCAGACAGTTGCTGGAGACCGGACTGTCTCAGGCAAAAGTGGCTCTGATTCCGCCAAGTATCGACCAGGTTATGGTGGGAGATATGGAAAGATCCCGTTTAAAGGATATCAAAGCTCTGTTTTTCGTAGGAGTGAATGAAGGAAATATTCCGAAGAATACACAGACCGGAGGGATTCTGTCGGAGCTTGACAGGGACTTTTTTAAAGATCAGGGTGTGGAACTGGCACCAGGTCCCAAAGAGCTGATGAATATGCAGAGATTCTATCTGTATCTGAATCTGACGAAACCTAGGGAAAAGCTGGTTCTTTCTTTCAGTGATACCAATGCGAAGGGAGAAGGGATCAGTCCGGCGTATCTGATCGGAAGTATCCGGGCTTTGTATCCGAAACTGGAGATTGTGCGGGTGCAGGAAGGCGAGGACGGAGTTTATCCGGAGAATCCGGAAGCAGGGCTGGAACTTTTTCTGGAAAAACTGGCAAGGGAAACCAGCAGGGAATACGAGACTCTGGAGCAGGTGGACGAAGTGTTTGGTGAACTTTATAGCTGGTATCTGAAAAATGCAGATTATAAAGATACAGTACAGAAACTGGTACAGTCAGCCTTCTTAAGAAAACCGCAGGATGTGATCAGTCAGAGCGTTGCCGGTGCGCTTTACGGGGAGGTTTCTCCTTACAGTGCGACCAGGCTGGAGCGTTTTGCTGCCTGTGCATTTGCGCATTTTCTTCAGTATGGGATGAAGCTGACGGAGCGTGTGGAGTATGAATTTAAAGCTATGGATATGGGAAATGTCATGCACCGGGCTCTGGAAAATTTTGCAGAGGAAGTACGAAAAAAAGGACTGAACTGGAAGGAACTGACCAGAGAGCAGAGAGAAGCGATTGCAGATGAATGTCTGGATGAGATCGTGGCGGATTACGGGAATACGGTTCTGAAAAGCAGTGCCAGAAATGAATATATGATCGAACGTACCAGAAGGATTCTGCGAAGAACGGTCTGGGCATTACAAAAACAACTGGAACAGGGAGAATTTCAGCCGGAAGGGTTTGAAGTCACTTTTGGCGGCGGCAGGATTGACCGTGTGGATGCGATGGAAGATCCGGATCAGAATAAGGTTTATGTGAAGGTAATTGATTATAAGACTGGAAATACAAGTTTTGACCTGGTTTATCTTTATCATGGTCTGCAATTGCAGTTAATGATCTATCTGGATGGAGCCTTACAGGTGGAGCAGAAGAAGTATGCAGGCAGAGAGGTCGTTCCGGCGGGGGTATTTTATTATAATATCAAAGACCCGATGATCCAGGAGAAAATAGACGCGGATCTGGAAACAGTCAGCAGTGGAATTATGAAAGAGCTGAAAATGAACGGACTGGTTCAGTCAGACCCGGATATCGTACAGAAAATGGACAGCAGTTTAAGTTCGATTCCGGTGACATTTAATAAAGACGGAAGTTTCCGGAAAAATTCTTCGGTTGCCAGCAGTGAGCAGTTTGCTGTGCTGGGACGGTATGTGAGGACAAAGATTGAGAAGCTGAGAAGTTCCATTCTGGCGGGGGATGCGGAGGTTTCCCCTTATGAACTGGGGAAAAAGAATGCCTGCACCTACTGTCCGTATGTGAGTGTATGCGGATTTGACAGGAAACTTCCGGGATATGAGTTTCGCAGACTGAAGAATTTCTCGGATGAAGAATTGTGGAAAGCCTTTGACAGGGAGGTAGAGTGAGATGGGAGTTACATGGACAAAAGAACAGCAGGAAGTTATTTCCCTGCGAAACAGAAATATTCTGGTCAGTGCGGCTGCCGGTTCCGGTAAAACAGCGGTGCTGGTAGAGCGTATTCTGAGTAAAATCACGGACAAAAAAAATCCGGTGGATATTGACAGGCTTCTGATCATGACTTTTACAAGAGCTGCGGCAGGAGAGATGAAGGAAAGGATTTCGGATGCCATTGAGAAGGCGTTGTATGAAGACCCGGATAATGAGCATTTGCAGAGACAGACCACTCTGCTGCATACGGCGCAGATTACGACGATTGACGGCTTCTGTGCTTATCTGATCAGAAATTATTTTCATCTGATCGGCCTTGACCCGGGGTATCGGACTGCGGATGAAGGGGAACTGAAACTGCTTCGCGGAGATGTGATCAAAGCGTTGCTGGAAGAATATTATGCGCAGAAAGATGAGAAATTTCAGGAGTTTGTGGAATGTTTTGCATTCGGAAAAACGGATGAGGGGCTGGGTGAGCTGATACAGAAGCTGTATGAGATGGCTATGAGTAATCCATTTCCAGAGGAGTGGCTGGAGAAATGTCTGGATGAGTACCGGGTGGAATCGCTGGAGGAGCTGAGACAGGCAGAGTGGATGAAACTGCTCTGGAGTGCTGTGCTGGATGAGTTAAAAGAAGCGGAACTTCTGGTGCAGGAGGCGAGAAGAATCTGTGCGGAAGCGGATGGTCCTTATTTATATGAGGAAGCACTGAATAGTGACTTTCTGCTGATCCGGAGAGTGAAAGAGGCTGCGGAAAAAAAAGAATATAATGAGATGGCGGGATTGTTGAGAAAACCGGCTTTTGCGAGACTGAGTACGAAGAAGGCGCCGGATGTGGAGGAACAGAAGAAGCAGAGGGTGAAAGAACTCAGAGAGGAAGAGAAGGGGATTCTGAAGGAGCTGGGACAGCGGTATTTCCAGGGTACGGAGGAAGAGATTCTGGAAATTCTGCAGTATACGAAAGCGCCGGTGGAGATGCTGGTGGAACTTACTGTACGATTTAAAGAACAGTTCGGAGATGCGAAAAGGGAGAAAAATATTCTGGATTTTACGGATATGGAGCATTTTGCCCTGCAGATCCTTATGACGAAAGAGGGAGAAGAACTTCATATGTCACAGGCTGCCAGGGAACTTTCGGCCAGATATGATGAGGTGCTGGTGGATGAATACCAGGACAGTAACTATGTGCAGGAGCTTCTTACTACCGGAGTATCCGGGTGGATCAATCAGCGGAAAAATATCTTTATGGTAGGGGATGTCAAGCAGAGTATCTACCGTTTCCGCCTGGCGAGACCGGAGCTTTTTATGGAAAAGTATAAAAGCTATTCGACAGAAGAAGGTGAGGAACAGAGGATTGACCTTCACAAAAATTTCCGAAGCAGGGCGCAGGTGCTGGAGAGTGTCAATTTTATTTTCCGGCAGATCATGGGAGAGGACCTTGGGGGAATCTGTTATGACAGGGATGCGGCTCTTTATCCGGGAGCTGTTTTTCCGGAGGGGGAATCGCAGGAGTTTGTGAAAACGGAGGTGCTTCTGATCGAGAAGGACGGAGAGGAACTGGCGGATGCGCAGGAAGCCTGGAATGAGCAGAGAGAGGTGGAGAGTGCGTCCGGAAGAATGAGTAAGAAGGAGCTGGAAAACCAGAATGCACAGGAACTGGAGGCACTGGCGATCGCACAGCGGATTCAGGAAATGGTGGGGAAGGAGAAAATCGTCGATAAGGAGACGAAGGAATACAGACCTGTGGAATACGGGGATATCGTGATTTTGCTTCGTACTGCTTATGGATGGGCGGAAACCTTCCGTGAGGTGCTGGCGTCTCAGGGGATTCCTGTTTATTGTACATCCAGGACAGGGTATTTTTCTGCGCTGGAGATTGTGACGGTGTTAAATTATCTGAAGGTGTGTGATAACCCGCTGCAGGATATTCCGCTGATGGGAGTGCTGCGTTCTCCAATCGTGGGATGCAGTTCGCAGGAGCTGGCAGAGCTGAGGATTCAATATCCGAAGGGGATGCTGTATGAGAGTGTTGTGGAGTATGTCAGAGAGCAGGAAGGCATTTTTGCAGAAAATGGGGATCTGTCGGATACAGGAGAGGTCCCGGTGGGATGTGGTACCAGAGAAGATGAGAAACTGAGAAAGCTGAGAGGTTTTCTGAATCTGCTGGAACGGGTGAGAGAGATGGCTGCCTATACGCCGGTTCATGAGCTGATTTTGTTTGTACTTAAGGAAACGGGATATGGAAATTATGCGAGGGCGCTTCCGGGAGGGGAGCAGCGTTATGCGAATCTGTCCATGCTTGTGGAAAAGGCGATGGATTATGAGAAAACCAGCTATAGAGGATTGTTTAATTTTGTCCGTTATATTGAACAGCTTCAGGCGTATGAGGTGGATTATGGTGAGGTGAATCTGGCAGGTGCCGGGAATACGGCGGTAGAGATCATGACGATCCATAAGAGCAAAGGTCTGGAGTTTCCGGTGGTTTTTGTGGCAGGAATGGGAAAACAGTTTAATTTTCAGGATATGAATGCGAGGCTTCTGCTTCATCCGGAACTTGGGATGGGTGTGGATGCGGTGATCCCGGAGAAAAGGATTATTGCCTCTTCACTGAACAAGCAGATTGTGCGGAGGGAGCTTCTGAAGGAGAGCCTGGGTGAGGAACTGCGAGTGCTTTATGTTGCCATGACCAGAGCGAAGGAGAAGCTGCTTTTGACGGGAACGGTTGGAAAAATGGAGAAACTGATGGTTTCTCTGACTCGTTTTCTGGATGAGAAGGAAGAACTGCTGCCATTGGGAGTGAGGATGAAGGCGAAAAATTACTGGGCGTTTGTGCTGCCTGCGCTGGCAAGGCACAGGGCAATGGAAGAACTGCTGGGTGAGTATGGTGTTCTGATGAAACGGCAGGAGGGGATTTACGATGATGTGTCTGAGTTTGTAGTCAGGAAGATCACAGCAGGGGAGATGACGGAAAAAGAGGTGGTTTTGCAGGCTGGAAATCAGATGCAGGAGGAAGTGCTCAGGAGCTGGGATGCAGAACGGGTCTGCGATGAAGCGGTGAAGGAGGAAATTGAGAAGAGGTTTTCTTTTGTTTATCCGTATGAGTATCTGGGAGAGATTCCGGTGAAGGTCAGTGTTTCGGATCTGAAAAAGAGAAGCTGGCATGATGAAAGGGAGCTGGAGGAGAATATCAGTGTGTCGGCAGAGCAGAAGGTGGAAGAAGAACAGGAAGCTCCGGTTCCGGCGTTTATGGCGGAGAAGAAGGAAGAGTATAAAGGGGCTGCCAGAGGTACTGCCTATCACAGGGTGATGGAATGTCTGGATTATGCTGAGGTGGAGAGTGAAGAGGAAATCCGGGTTCAGGTGCAGAGAATGCTGGAGAGTCAGAAGATGACAGAGCAGGAGGCAGAGTGTGTCCGTATCAGGGATATTAAGAGGTTTGTGGATTCTGTGCTGGGGCAGAGGATGAGAAAGGCTGCTGCGGAAAAGATGCTTTACAGGGAGCAGCCGTTTGTGATCCAGAGGAGTGCGGCGCTGCTTGATGATTCCTGGCGGGGTGAGACGATCCTGGTGCAGGGGATTATTGATGCTTATTTTGTTGAGGGTGGTGAGATTGTTCTTGTGGACTATAAGACGGACAGAGTTGGAAGAGGACAGGAAGAGAAGCTGGTCAGTATGTATCGGGTGCAGCTTGAGGATTATGCGCAGGCGTTGGAGAGGATGACGGGAATGAAGGTGAAGGAGAAGGTGATTTATTCGTTTGCGCTGCAAAAAGGAATCTGGTTGTGATGTGGCGGAAGGGGAGTTCAGTTAAGATACTTGTTTTTGAGGTCGTAAAAGGGAAAGTAGAAGTCAAGCGGATATTCGCAATCCGCTTCGCTACTTGCTCATAACCGAATAACTGCTCCGCAGTTTATCAGAAGGAGTTTGCACTCCTCCTGATACAAGCAAGTCCCCACCCACTGCTTATTGCTTTTCGCAATTGAAGCAGGGGACTTACTTGATTCGGTTAAAAAAGGGAAAAATGTACATCCGGCAGGGTACGCGCATTATACGCGCCACCCTGCCGGATATTTGTTTTTGAGGATCTGGTTTACGAGTTTGCCGAAGCCGATGGGGTATCCGTCTGCGCAGAGGAGGTGCCAGCCTTTTTTGTGGGCGGCTTCGGATGGGTCAATGTTTAGGGTTTCGCCTTTGAGGTAGCGGGTGATGCGTTCGTCGGAGGCGGAGAGGGAGATCACTGCTTCTGCTTCGTCTTTGTGGATTGCCAGTGCGAGTGGCTGGGAGGGTTCGAAGCGGTTTTTCTTGAGGTCACCGAGGTAGAGACCGTTTCTCAGGAAGGTGAGGCCGCGGCAGTTATGGGTGACTGGCGGGAGGTAGTAGACTTTGTCTGCGCGGATTTCTACGCGTTCCCAGTCGAATGGGTGGCCGCCGAGGGTTTTGAGTCCGATTTCTTTGAAGAAGTCTTCGATTAATGGGAAGGCGTTTTTATCAGGCTTTGTGTGGGGGCGGGTGTTTGTCTGGATGGCTTCGCCTTTTTTATGGAGAAGGGCGAGGAAGTGGCCTTCGCCGTTCATTTTGTGTGGGAAGATGCGGATGCATTTAGTAAGTTCAGGGTTTCCGTTTCCCCATTCCGGGATACCGTGGGAGAAGCCTTCGTAGTCTTCCATTTCGATGAGTTCCATGTCCGGGCGGTTTTCGAGGAGGCAGGAGACGGTTTCTTCGTCTTCGATTGGAGCGAAGGTGCAGGTGGAGTAGAGCATGAGCCCGCCGGGACGGAGCATGTCGGCTGCCTGGAGTGCGAGTTCTTTCTGGATGGAGGCGAGTTCCTGGGATTTCTCAGGGGTCCAGTCTTTAGCAAGGGCTTCTTCTTTTCGGAACATTCCTTCACCGGAGCATGGGGCATCGAGGATGATTTTGTCGAAGAATTCCGGGAATGCTTTGGTGAGTTTGGCGGGTGTTTCGTTGGTTACGAAGATGTTTGGGATGCCGAATAGTTCCAGGTTGCGCAGGAGGGCTCTGGCGCGGGAGGTGCTGATGTCGTTGGCTACCAGGAGGCCTTCGCCTTTAAGGGCGGCACCGGCTGCGGTGGCTTTGCCGCCTGGGGCTGCGCAGAGGTCGAGGACTTTGTCGCCGGGTTCAATGGGGATGCGGGATGCGGGGGTCATGGCGCTTGGTTCCTGGAGGTAGTAGAGGCCGGACTGGTAGTAGGGGCATCTGGAGGGGCGGATATCCTCGCTGTAGAAGTAGGCGTTTTTGACCCAGGGGATGGGGGTGATGGAAAATGGGGCGAGTTTTTCGAAGGCTTCGCTGGTGATTTTGGAGGTGTTCAGGCGGAGGCCGTAGGTGCGGGGGGCGTCGAAGCTGGCGAGGAAGGCCGGGTATTCGGGGCCGAGGAGGTGCTGCATGCGGGTGAGGAAGGATGGGTGAAGCTGGGTTGTGGTTTCGTTCATGATTATATGTTCCTTTTCTGTTAGTTTTTTGGTGAGGGACGCCCGGGAAAATATAAGTTAAAATTCTATCGCTCCAGGCGATTTTCAATGGATTTTGACTTGTAACTGTGAGGGTCTGAACAGTTATGTTGTTTCAGAGTCATTATAATGGATAATTGATTTTTACTAAATAGTATTGACAAAATGATATTATACGTCATATAATATAGTAAACAAAACAATATTGTTGAGCTGTATAGTATGCAGAAGGGAAGAAATGGTTGTGTTTTGCTGCCGTGAATGGAGCGAATAATGGATGCGTTTCTGAGAGCGCTGTATCTGTACAGAGTATAATTGAGACAAGGGAGTGTGCATATGGTTTTTAATACAGGTGCTGCGCTTCTGGATGCGGTTGTTCTGGCGGTTGTTTCCAAGGAGAAGGAGGGGACTTACGGATATAAGATCACGCAGGATGTGCGTGGGGTTCTTGATGTTTCGGAGTCTACTTTGTATCCGGTGCTGAGGAGACTGCAGAAGGATGATTGTCTGGAGGTTTATGATATGGCTTATGCAGGACGTAACCGGCGTTATTATAAGCTGACGGACAGAGGTGCTGCGCAGCTTGAGCTTTATAAGGCTGAGTGGAAAATTTATGCATCCAAGATCAGTGGGATGTTTGAGGGAGGAATATGACGATGGACAGGGCACAGTTTATGAGAGAACTGGAGAATTTGCTTGCTGATATTCCGGAGACGGAGAGACGGGAAGCCCTTGAGTTTTATGAGAATTATTTTGATGATGCCGGACCTGAGAATGAGGCTTCGGTGCTTCGGGAGCTTGGCAGTCCGGAGAAGGTTGCTGCGATTATTAAGGCTGATCTGAAGGGGTCAGCAGAGCAGAGTGAGTATGGAGAGTATACGGAGCATGGATATGAAGATCCGTGGACAAAGGAACCGGGGCAGATGCCTGAGAAGTATGGATTTGAGAAGAAAGGTTCCTTTTTCAGGAAAGGGAATCAGGCAGTTTTGATCCTTGCAGTGATTTTGCTGGTTTTTATTTCTCCGTTTATTAAAGGTATGCTTGGGGTGGCTGTGCAGATCGTGTTGACGATTGTGCTGTTGCCGTTTGTATTGGTTGCGGCTCTTGGGATAGGAAGTGCAGGGTTGCTGATTGGGGGAATTGGAGCTGTTGCAGTGGGAATCGGTGTTTTTTCTTCTTCTGTGATTGGTGCCGGAGTTTTGGCTGTGGGGATTGGATTCCTGATGATCGCTCTGGGGATTCTTATGGTTCTGGCAACGGTGAAGACGGCTAAAGTTCTGGTGCCGAAGTGGTTCCGGAAGATTACTGATTTTGGAAATAAGCTGCTCTACAGGAAGAAAGGGGAGGTCTGATGAAGAAATTTACCAAAGGGATGTTGATTGCTGCGGGAATCTTTGGGGCAGCAGGAATTGGGCTGACGATCGCCGGCGGCGTGATGGGTGCCAGTATGTCGGAACTGAACGGGTTTGAAAGTATCAGCAAGATACTTTGGACAGAGAGGGATGTGGTTGAACCTGGAACGATGGAGGATGATGCATCAGAAGACATTGAGGATATGGATGCTGTAAACAGCGTGGATGGGCAGACTAATGCTGAATTTATGAAGGTGAAGAGTGAAAGCTCTGCTGATGGTGCGGTGTATCAGCTTGAACATCAGCCTGTGGAATTGGATATCGAACTTAAATATGATGAGCTGGAACTGGAAGAAGGGGATAGTTTTTCTGTTAAAGTTTATAATGATACAGGAAATGATGTGACTGTGAAGGAGAGTGAGGATGTACTTAAGATCAGAAGTACGAAGAGGACTTCTAAAGCGCGAAAGGTCTGTGTTTCTTATCCGAAAGATGTGAAGTTTAAGAAGCTGGATATAGAAATGGGTGCGGGAACTGTTTATACTAACTGTGATATTCAGACCGAAGAGCTGGATGTAGAAGTGGGAGCCGGTGAATTTGAGAGCAATGGTTCAGTGACTGCAAAGAAAGCGGATTTACAGATTGGAACCGGAAGTATGACTTTTGCTGATTTGAGTGCGAAAGAAACGGACGGAGAATGCGGGTTAGGTGAATTGGATCTGACAATGACTGGTGCACAGGAAGATTATAATTATGATCTGGAGTGCGGAGTTGGAAATCTGGATGTAGGTTCTGAATCTTACAGTGGACTTGGCAGAGAGGATCATATTTCTAACACTGGTGCAGACAGGAAGCTGGAACTGGAATGTGGCATGGGAAATGTGTCTGTGAGTTTTTCAGGAAAAGAACATAGAAACTGACATCTTAACCAAATCAAGCAAGTAGCGAAGCGGATGATTTTATCCGCTTGACAATATAAAAATCAGGAGGGATGAACTATGAGTAACAAACGTTTATACAAATCATCAGAAAACAGTATGCTTTGCGGTGTATGTGGAGGAATTGCAGAATATTTTGATATTGATCCGACACTTGTGCGTCTGGCGTGGGTAATTCTTACCTGCTTTGGTGGTGCAGGAATCTGGGCGTATATTATTGCTGCAATTATTATTCCGAGAGGATAAAAGAGAAAAACAGCGAAGTAGCTTGTTTCTTACCAGAAGAAATACTTAAGAAATTTACAGAGCCGCAGTTTGGTGAATATATATGGCAAGTTTGTAGCGAAAATGAAAGTTTAAGAATGATGTAAACATGATAGAAACAGTCTATACTCTAAAGAAAAAGGAGTATGGGCTGTTTTTTAACTTCTTTGGTAGCGCAGGGATCTGGCATATATGATTGTCACATTATTGTTAGCGTAGTTATTATTCCGGGAAAGAAGATGTGTGTTATATTGTATAAAAATTTCAGAAACAGCCCATACTCCAGAAAAAAAGGAGTGTGGGCTGCTTTGAATAAAGAGAAGGAAGTAAAGGCTTATCTTGCGGGAGAGTTGCTGCCGGAGGAGAGAATGAAATATGAGATTGCTGAGGAGATGGGATTGCTGGATCAGGTGTTGAATGAGGGCTGGAAGAGTCTGTCTGCGAAGGAAACGGGCAGAATCGGGGGGCTGATGACGAAGCGAAGGAGGGAGAAGCAGGGATTTTAACCCAATCAAGTAGCAAAGCGGATTGCGAATATCCACTTGACGGTTGGCGGCTTAAGTGGGATATGCTATAATAAGAAAGTATTGCAGATGATGCAAATAGCAACAATTTCATGAAATACGGTAGTATTTTCTGGAGTTGCTGTAGAATAAATTTTGTGGAAGGAGAATATTTTATGTTTTTTTCCGGTGTAAAAGAACGTGAGAAGGGCGCAGGAGAGACGCGAAGTGGCAGCGGAGATATTTTTAATGTATGGAATTCCAATTGTCTGAAGGGGATTGCGATTGTGCTGCTTTTGTTTCATCATTGTTTCCTGCGGCCGGATCGTTATGAAGGGCATACGCTGAAGCTGCTGTTTTCAGAAAAGACTCTGAACTATTATGCTAATTTTGGTAAGATTTGTGTTTCGCTTTTTGTACTGGTGAGTGCGTATGGTCTTACGAAAAAGCTGATGTCTTTGGAACGGAAGTCAGAGCTTCCTTACTGGGAGGTATCCAGGCAGGTGGTCTGCACAAGGCTTGTGAAGCTGCTGGGGAATTTTATCTTTGTTTTTCTGGGGATTGTGCTTGTGTGCAGGGTTCTTCAGCCCGGGCTTCTCAGTGAATGTTATGGAACAGGATTCCCTGGAAATCTGGAATATTTTCTGATGGATATGTTTGGAATTGCGAAGTTCTTTGGGACGCCGTCTCTGAAAGGGACATTCTGGTATTATGGTCTGGCTATTTTTCTGATATTGATTTTGCCGATGTTGTACTGGATGCTTAAGAGGATGGGGGCATTTATGTTTCTGACTTTTATGTTTCTTGTGAACTTTAATGTTTCTTTTTCCAATAAGGATATCTGGCATTATTTTCTGTGCATCGGTGTGGGAATGGTGTGTGCGTATACCAATTTTATTACGAGATGTGTGGAATTCAGATTTGTGGAGTCTGAAGGATTAAATAAGATGATGAAACTGGTGCTGGAGTGTGCGGCGTTTCTGGTGCTGATGGTTCTGAGACAGGGAAAGTTGAAAGGACCCCTGTATCCTTTGTGGGATGCGGTGATACCGGTTCTGACAGCGGTGATCGGGTGTGAGTTTATTTTTACGCTGCCGTTGATCGGAAAGCTATTTCATTTTCTGGGAGTATATTCTGCCGGTATTTTCCTGATCCATAACTTTATCCGTACGAACTGGCTGAATGATTTTACATATTCGTTCGGATATCCGGCTTTGATCGTACTGGTGCTTCTGGCAGATTCTCTGGTGGCTTCCATACTGATTGAGAAACTGAAGAAAGTTTTGCATTTTGACCGTTTCCTGAACAGGATTATTGGATGGATAGGGTAAATGGATGAAACAGTGCAGACGGATCGTCGGATGAATCGGGCAGAGCGTTGGTTGAATGGGGAGAGAAGTGAGAAAAAGTTATTGTTTATCCAGCAGAACGGCTGCGCTGCTGTTACAGGACAGTGGTGTATAAGAAAAGAACGGACAGGGGTAATGCGAATGGGTGAAAAAAGAGATGCATATGTGAAACTGGATAAGGTTTCGAAGATATACGGGACGAAGGAAGTGAAGATCGTTGCGGTAGATGAGATCAGCTTTGAGATCGCCAGCGGGGAGTTTGTGGTGATTGTAGGGCCGAGTGGTGCTGGTAAGACGACTGTGCTGAATATTCTGGGCGGCATGGATCAGGCGAGCAGCGGTGAAGTCTGGGTAGATGGGAAAAATATCGCAGGGTATAACAGCAGGCAGCTTACCGGGTACCGGAGAAATGATATCGGATTTGTATTTCAGTTTTATAATCTGGTGCCGAATCTTACGGCACTGGAGAATGTGGAACTGGCTTTGCAGATCTGTAAGAATCCGCTGGATGCAAGAGAGGTTCTGGAAGAGGTCGGGCTGAAGGACAGGCTGACAAATTTCCCGGCGCAGCTGTCGGGCGGGGAGCAGCAGAGGGTGTCGATCGCCAGGGCACTGGCAAAGAATCCGAAACTGTTGTTGTGCGATGAGCCGACGGGTGCATTGGATTATCAGACAGGTAAGGCGATTCTGAAGCTTTTGCAGGATATGTGCAGGGAGCGTGGGATGACGGTGATCGTGATCACGCATAACTCGGCACTGACACCTATGGCGGATCGTGTGATCAAGATCAAGAATGGCAAGGTTTCCAGGATGACGCTGAATGACCATCCTACACCGGTAGAGGAGATAGAATGGTAGGTGAACGGGTATGAGGGCATTGCGTAAAGATTTCTGGATGGAGATACGCACGAGCAAGGCAAGGTTCATTTCTATTTTTATGATCGTTGCGCTGGGTGTGGCATTTTTTTCCGGGATACAGGCATCTTCGCCGGATATGCGTTTATCAGGGGATGCTTACTATGATGAAAAGAACCTTATGGATATCAAAGTGGTCGGGACACTGGGCCTGACGGATGATGATGTGGCGGCTGTAAAAGAGATTGACGGAGTACAGGATGCAGAAGGTGCTTACTCGACAGATGTGATGTGCGGGGAAGGCGAGAAGCAGAAAGTACTTCATGTGGAATCTGTGAATGAGACAATGAATCAGATCACTGCCACGGAAGGAAAGATTCCTGAGAAAGCGGGGGAGATTTTCCTTGACTATATGTTTGCGGAGAGCAACGGATATCAGGTCGGGGATCAGATCACTCTGAGACAGGATGGGGACAGTGAACTTCTGAAGACTGTGGATTATACGGTCTGCGGTATCGGGGAGAGTCCTCTTTACATATCTTACAATCGTGGAAATACGACGCTTGGTTCCGGTGAGGTGAATGGTTTCGCCTATGTGCTTCCTGAGAATTTTGACCAGGAGGTTTATACGCAGATTTATGTGCAGGTTCATGGTGCGGATGAGCTGATCAGTTATACGGATGCTTATGAGAACCTGATCGAGAAAGTTCAGGCAAAGGTAGAAGGCATTTCTGAAGAACGTTGTCAGGTGCGTTATGACGATGTAGTCGGTGAAGCAAATGAGAAGCTTGCGGATGCGAAGAAGGAACTGGAAGATGGCAGGAAGGAAGCGGATGAGAAGCTTTCTGATGCAAAGAAAGAACTTGAGGACGGGGAAAAAGAACTCAAGGATGGAAAGAAACAGTATAAAGATGGTAAGAAGCAGTTAGCGGATGCAAAGAGTGAACTGGAGGATGGAAAGAGTCAGATTGCAGATGCGAAGAAGGAGCTGGAAGATGGAAAAGCTCAGATTGCAGATGCGAAGAGTGAGCTGGAAAGCGGGAAAGCTCAGATTGCCAGTGCAAAGAGTGAGCTGGAAGCCGGTAAGACTCAGATTGCCAGTGCGAAGGAGGAGCTTGCCAGCGGAAGAGAGCAGATTGCTTCTGCCAGATCACAGATTGAGGCTGGATGGGATGAGATTTCACAGAATCAGCAGGTTCTTGATGAGGGGAAAGCACAGCTGGAAGCCGGTAAGAGTGAATTAAGTGACGGTGAGCAGCAGATTGCAGATGGAAAAGCGGCTCTGACGCAGAGTCAGCAGGAGCTGGATGACGGCAAAGCACAGATTCAGGCCGGAAGGGAGCAGATCGCTGCCACCAGAGAGGAGCTGAATGCGCAGAAAGAGAGTTGTCAGCAGGGACTGGCACAGATAGAAGAACAGGAAGCGCAGCTTTCCCAGGGTGAGGAAGCACTTGCAGGTGCGAGGGCACAGCTTGAGGCTTTGCAGGCGCAGTATGAACAGGCGGTGGCTTCCGGTGAGTATGAGCAGGAAGACTTGGATGCTATGGCTGCGGAGGTTGTGGCTTATCAGGAGCAGGTGGAGAGTCAGTCAGCGCAGCTTGAAGCTTCGAGAGGTCAGATTGCAGCGGCAAGGAGTGAGCTGGAAGGCGGATTAAGCCAGGTAGAGGGCGGTCTTGCACAGCTTGAGGAAAAGGAGAATGAGCTGGATCAGCAGGAGACAGCATTGCCGCAGGCGCAGGCGAAGATTGACGCCGGCTGGAAGGAGATTGAGACACAGGAACAGAAACTGGAATCTGCCAGAGCAGAGATTCAGGAGAAAGAAGCACAGCTTGCGCAGGCACAGGAACAGATTGAGACTGCGAAAGAGCAACTGAGTTCCAGTGAGGCGCAGATTGAGGAAAAAGAAGCTCAGCTGGCAGACGGGGAAGCACAGATTCAGGCGAATGAAGCGAAGATTGCTTCCGGTGCGCAGGAGATTGCGGCAAATGAAGCGAAGATCGCTTCCGGCGAGCAGAAGATTGCGGCGAATGAACAGAAGCTGGTGGATGGTGAGAAAGAGATTGCGGCGAATGAGAAGAAGCTGGCAGATGGCGAGAAAGAGATTGCAGAGAATGAGCAGAAGCTGAAGGATTCCAGAAAGGATATCAAGAAGGCCGAGAAAGATCTGGAGGATGGCTGGAAAGAATATGAGGATGGAAAGGCGGATGCTGAGAAAGAAATCGCAGACGGAGAGAAGAAGATTGCGGATGCGCAGAAGGAGATTGATGATATCGCTGAACCGGAGTGGATAGTGACGGATCGTAATGATCTTCCGGAGTATTCGGATTATGGTGATAATGCGGAGCGTCTGAAGAATATCGGTCAGGTATTTCCGGTGATCTTTTTCCTGGTTGCGGCACTGGTAAGTCTGACGACCATGACGCGAATGGTTGAGGAACAGAGAACACAGATCGGTACCATGAAGGCACTGGGATATGGAAAATATGCGATTGCTTCGAAGTATCTGCTGTATGCGCTGCTGGCTACAGTGGGTGGAAGCATTCTGGGAATCCTGATCGGAGAAAAAATCCTTCCTTATATTATAATCAATGCTTATGGAATCATGTACAAGAGCATGACCCACAATATGCAGATTCACTATGAATTTAAATTTGCCATGATCGCAGCGGGGGCAGCTACGGTATGTACGATTGGTGCAACGATCTTCTCCTGCTATAAGGCACTGGCGGAGACACCGGCATCTCTGATGCGTCCGCCGGCACCGAAAGAGGGTAAGAGGATTCTGGTGGAGAGGATATCTTTTTTCTGGAAGCATCTGAGCTTTACGTGGAAATCCACACTGCGAAATCTTTTCCGTTATAAGAAACGTCTGTTTATGACAGTGTTTGGAATTGCGGGTAGTATGGCACTGATGCTGGTTGGATTTGGAATCCGGGATTCTATTATGGATATTGCACAGCGGCAGTACCGGGATCTGCAGCATTATACGGGAACGATCATTGATGATGAGGAGGCCACGGAGAAAGAAAGAGAAGAACTGGGAACATTTCTGGCGAATAATGATCAGATTGACCGGTATACCCATGTGCAGTTTACGAAAATGACTGTGCCGAGAAATAAATCCAATATCAGTGTTTATGTCTATGTACCTGAGAATCTGGAGAATTTTAAGAAGGATGTTACGCTTCAGGACAGAAAGACGAAAGAGAAGTATGAGCTGACGGATGAGGGTGCGGTGATCAGTGAGAAAACGGCTTCCCTGACAGGACTGAAAGCCGGAGATACCATGACCATCACGAAAGATGGGAAGGATTATGAGACAAAGATCGCAGCAGTGACAGAGAACTATATGGGGCATTATATTTATATGACCGGAACTGTGTATGAGCAGACCTTTGGCGAAAAACCAGATTACTCTGCAACTGTGTTTACGGTGAAAGATGAATATCAGGCAGAGCAGGATCAGGTGGGAAATGAGATCCTGAAATATCCGGCAGCTTTAAGTATCAGTTACACCAGCAGCCTGGAAGCACAGCTTGACCGTATGCTCGGTTCACTGGGAACGGTTATTGTCGTGCTGATCATTTCTGCGGGAATGCTTGCGTTTGTGGTATTATATAATCTTAATAATATTAATATTACAGAACGACAGAGAGAACTGGCGACTCTGAAGGTTCTGGGATTCTACGATAAGGAAGTATCTGCCTATGTGTACCGAGAGAATATTATTCTTACCTTTATCGGGGTACTGGCAGGTGCGGTGTTTGGAATTTTCCTGCACAGATATATTATTCTGACTGTGGAAGTGGATGCGGTAATGTTTGGAAGAAACATCAAACCGATCAGCTTCCTGTACAGCGGACTGCTGACGGTGGGATTTTCCATGATCGTCAATCTGTTTATGCACCAGAAGCTGAAGAAGATTGATATGGTTGAATCGTTGAAGAGTGTGGAATAGCAATAAAACAGGAAAAAGCTCTGGATGGTGATAATCTGGTGCTGCGGCTGAAAAAACTGCGGCATCAGAATACCGGACAGGGCTTTTTGTAATATGCACATATGTGGAAAAATTTAGGGACATTAAGAGTTTTTTAAAACCGTATTTACAGAAAATGGAAATAGGTATGATATAGTAAAAAAGTAAGATGTAATATTCTTATATTTCTATAACAGTAAGAAATTGTACAGAAATGGAGGAAAAGTATATGAAGAATAAGAAAATGCTTGCAATGCTTCTGGCACTTACCGTGACAGCGGCAGGGACACCAGTATATGCCGCGGATTTTTCAGATGGAAATCTGGAAAGTGTGCAGGAAGCGGCAGAACCGGAAAAAATTCTGACGGGAGATACTGCTCTGGGAGAAGATAGTAATGCACAGGAGAATCAGGAAAGTGATGAATCCGGGTTTACGTCAGCAGAGGAAACCGATGAATTTACAGAAGAAGATGTGGCTTCTGCATTTACGGATGACACGGAGAATGAAGTGGCAGAGGCGCAGAGTTCGGATACGGAAAGTGGAAGTGAAGAGGAGACAGGTACCGAAGGTCTGGAGTATGAATATGATGCGGAAACAGATACCTATCATCTGGTAAAAGGTGTCAATGTGGAGAGTGTTATAATTCCGGAACAATATAATGGAAAAATAGTGAGCGAAATCGGTGAAAAAGCATTTGCAGGCTGTGACCGGATAAAAAATGTCAGGGTAAACCGGGAATGGGACCAGGAAACCATGATTATCAGACAGTCTGCATTTGAAGGCTGCATTCATTTGCGAAAAGTTATGTTAAATCGTGTACTTAAGGTAGAAAAGAATGCCTTCAGAAATTGTCCACAGCTTTCAGAATGTGTATATATTAGTATTGACCACCTCTATATAGACGGGGGAGAATTTATCGAAAGAGATGCATTTGATCCAGATAACAAAGTATGTGTATATCTGGGGGATGAAAGTAACAATTTTAAAGGCAATGATCAATATTTTCTGGCAGGTTTATGGGATGAAGATTATGTATTTGAAGAAAACGGAGTCACTTATGTTTGTTATGCCCCAAATATGACAGGGGATATGGAAGGTATCAGCAGAGAACATGAAGGGACAAGGATTCTGGATGTGCAGGATGAACTGGAGACGGTATTTGTCAAAGATACAAATGTGACGGGAGTAGGAAGAAAAGCATTTTATGGGAGCGAAAAAATCAAAGTTGTGAAACTGGGAAGTCAGAACAGATATATTGAAACAAAAGCATTTTTTGACTGTGAAAATCTGGAAAGAGTATATATACCGGATACTACAAATGATATTGCGGATGATGCATTTGAGGGCTGTAATTCTCTGGTAATTTATACTCCTAAGGGTTCCTATGCGGAAAAATTTGCAAGAAAACATAATATTCCGACGGTGGTATCTGCAACCTCGCAGGATATCCTGAATGATGTGAAACCGAATCTTCGAGTAACCAAAAAAGAGAAGGATGGAGTTACACTGAAATGGGAAATATCGCAGCCATATCTTGCAGAGGGATATGAGGTAGAAAGAAAAAATGCACAGGGAGAATATATTCATTGTTCTACGATTAAAAGTAATGAAATTAATACTAAAGATATTGAATTATGGAATTATAGTAAGTTTTATGGAAAAAATATTACTTTCAGAGTCAGAGCATATTTTGTAGATGAAGATGGAACAATCATATACAGCCAGCCATCAAATACTGTAAAAACAACTTTCTGCCCGGTACAGCCAAAGATTACATCTCTGACAAAGAAAGCAGGGAAAAAGTTAACTGTTAAATGGAAAAAGTCAGATTATGCAATAGGATATCAGATATGGCGTTCGGTAGATGGAAAGAAAGGTGTTTGCATAAAAACAATCAAAGGCGGGGATGTGACGAGCTTTACAGATACAAATCTGAAAGAAGGCACTACTTATATTTATTGGATTAAGAGCTATCGTATGGACTATCAGAATAAAAAAATATATAGCAGGAGCAATGATTACTTCAGAAGTATTGTGTATTAGTGAGAAAAATCAGCCTTCATTATCGTTGGTATCAGTTGCAGATATTAGATTTTTTTTGCAGTATGGAAGTATTCGACTTCTTATAATTGTAACAAATCTGGGCAGTATTTCTTATTTGGTTAAAAGCAAAAAATTTGACTATAAAAAGACTGTCAAATTGCTTAATCAGACAATTCAAAAATATAATGAAGCGTCTGACTTAAAAGGGTATCAGGAAGCAACAAAATTTTTTATTAAAAATTGTTATAAAGCAGGTATCATATATGAGGACAAATAGGAGGTGATATTATGAGGTATGGATATGCAATGTTGGGAGAGACTCCAGAATTATTTAAAGAGGCAGAGGTGTGGACGAAAGCTGAAATGGAAAAACTTGAGAAAAAAGAGAGAGCAAAAAAACAGGTTATGGAAAGTATTCAGCCTTTGCTGGAGAAAAAAAGAGAAAAATTGATTCTTAGTCATGAATAAAGACAAAATGATTAAAAAGTAAGGCAGAGAAGAGAAAAATATTAAAAGCCCGTTTGGTAATAAGATGAAAGGCATTGAGTCGATAAGTGCTGCGATTTCAGATTAGCGGACAGGGCTTTTTGTAATATACGCATATGTGGGAAAATTCAGGGACATTAAGAGCTTTTTAAAACCGTATTTACAGAAAATGGAAATAAATATGGTATATTAAAAAAGTAAGATGTAATATTCTTATATTTCTATAACAGTAAGAAATTGTACAGAAATGGAGGAAAAGTATATGAAGAATAAGAAAATGCTTGCAATGCTTCTGGCACTTACCGTGACAGCGGCAGGGACACCAGTATATGCCGCGGATTTTTCAGATGGAAATCTGGAAAGTGTGCAGGAAGCGGCAGAACCGGAAAAAATTCTGACGGGAGATACTGCTCTGGGAGAAGATAGTAATGCACAGGAGAATCAGGAAAGTGATGAATCCGGGTTTACGTCAGCAGAGGAAACCGATGAATTTACAGAAGAAGATGTGGCTTCTGCATTTACGGATGACACGGAGAATGAAGTGGCAGAGGCGCAGAGTTCGGATACGGAAAGTGGAAGTGAAGAGGAGACAGGTACAGAAGGTCTGGAGTATGAGTATGATGCTGAACTTGACGGTTATCGTCTGGTAAAGGGTGTAAATAAAAAAGAAATATATATTCCACATGAATATGAAGGAAAAGAAGTTAAGGAAATTGGTGAAAAGGCTTTCGCAGGATGTGACCAGATAGAAAGCGTTCAGGTACGGGCTTATAATGTTACAATAAAAACTTTTGCTTTTGAAAGCTGTTCCAGTCTTAGGAGAATTTCATTTAGTGGTGGGGTTAATGTGGAAAGTTATGCTTTCAGCAATTGCCCGAAATTGTTTGATTTTGTAGCTATTACTACTAATGTTACTACTAATAAATTAATTATTGCGGATGATGCTTTTGACAGCGACAGTAAGGTAATTGTAACTCATCTTGGTATTCTGCCATACAGAGAAGAGGGATATCCTTTTTTTGATGAAAATGGAGAAGACGAACTACACCACACATATGATCAGGGGTTAGATTACTGGTATTACAAAAAATGGGAAGGACCATCAGGATATGAAGGAGAGAGAGTAGCAGATTTTGATAATTCAGTCAGTAAAGTACGGATCAGCAATATTACAGATGGAATTGGGCGAAAAGCTTTTTATGGCAGTGATAAACTGGAAGAAGTATGGCTGGGAAGACAAAATTATTTTATTGAGACCCAGGCTTTTGCAGAGTGTACGAATCTGAAAAAAATAATTATTCCTGAGACGACTACAGTAATTGAGGAAAATGCTTTTAAAAACTGTCCACTGCTGACAATTTATACACCAAAGGGTTCTTATGCGGAAAAGTTTGCAAAATCACATCAGATACCGGTTCAATATATTGACGATGGTATAAATGATGCAAAACTGACACTCCAGATTGCTGAAAGAAAGAAGGATGAAGTTACACTGAAATGGGATATGTCACAATTGTATTTTGTAGATGGGTATGAAATAGAGAGAAAGAACTTACGGGGGAAATATATTCACTGCTCTACAATCAAAAGCAACGACATTAATACAAAAAATATTGATGCAGGCTGGTATTCCATGTATTATGGAAAAAATATTACTTTCAGGATCAGGGCATATTTTATAGATGAAAATGGAACAGTCATATACAGTCAGCCATCAAATACTGTAAAAACAACTTTCTGTCCGGTACAGCCAAAGATTACGTCTCTGACAAAGAAAGCAGGGAAGAAGTTAACAGTTAAATGGAAAAAGTCAGATTATGCAGTAGGATATCAGGTATGGCGTTCTGTAAATGGAAAGAAAGGTGTTTGCGTAAAAACAATCAAAGGTGGGGATGTAACAAGTTTTACAGATTCAAATCTGAAAGAAGGAGCCACTTATATTTATTGGATTAAAAGTTACAGGATGGATTATCAGAATAAAAAGCTGTATAGCAGGAGCAATGATTACTCCAAAAGTATTGTATATTAATAAAAAATACCAGTAAAATCAGCCGCTATATGTTTGGGAGCATATGGCGGCTGATTGTTACATATAAGTGACCTATTTGCTAATAAATGATAAAGCACCAATCTGGGTTACGGCATCATCTTTAGTAAATTCGGAATCACAGTTCTGCGCAATGTATAAAGTTCCTGAATCGCTGATTGCAAGAGATTCAATCTCATAGATAGCATCGTCTTTATTGTAAACGGCAACCGGAACAAGCGGTTCATCGGATGCCTGTTCAATCTGTTCAGGAAGAAGTCGATAGATTCTGGTTGTAATACCTGTAAGGGGTACATAGAATAAGCCATGTGATGGAGAATAAAAAATATCCTGAAGATAATTATTGTACTTGGCATTAAAAGATGGATTCTGTGCATAGAAATTTTTAATATTTACAAATTTTTTGGATTCCAGATAACCAATAAAAAATTCAGGAGTCTGTGCATAAGGTTTACTGCCAACATCATCGTAATTTACTACGATAAATAAATCTTTGCCACGCTGAGAGTCATAACCATAATAGGAAATGCCTCCAATTGTGTGTTCGCACTGATATGTTTCAATAATATTACCGGTCGCAGGGTCTAATTGTGCGATTTCTTTTCTGTTAACATTTCTGTCATATGCGGCAACATAAAGATATCCATTAGCATAGGTCATTCCATTACCATGTCCCATAGTTCTTAAAACAGGGCTGCCAGATATTCTTGTGAAATTTTTAGATGATACATCTGGGCTTGACAATAAGACACTGGCTTTATTTTTCATGTCCCCTTTGAGTGTATGTGAAAGCAGACAATATCCAGTAGTACCATTCAGGGCAAAAGCACCAAGATTTTCACAGGTGTAGGCAGTTCCGTTAATGATTACGTCCAGATTAGGAACAGTACGGCTTTCTTTAGAGGAAAGAGCCACTTCCAGGATACCATCTTTTTTGAAAACCGGATTGGTTGCGCGGAAAATGGCATCTTTATCATAGTTGTCAGAACTTGTTGAAGCGGTAGTCGCATTTGTGGATAAATACAAAGTTCCATCATCAGTAATATAGATGGATTTTACAACAAGCTTGCTGTAATTGCTGTTTCCGTTAAATCTGAATTCACTTGTTGGGTAATAGGTGCCTATATTTTCTACAGAACTCAGTTCATCAGGAATTTTGGCGCAGAGAAGCATATTGTAAATGGTGAATGCACCGTCAGCTTTTTTGTTTGTGACAATAAAAAGACCATATTTGGAGTGATAAAAAATATCCTGTGGCTGTTCATAACCGGCACTGTTATTTACATAAAAACGTTTCTTTTCCACAAATTTTCCATTGGAAAGGCTGCCAATCATATAGAAGAATGCGCCGTTTTTCTGCATCTTCTCAACGCCTACGATAAACAGATCTTCATTGTTAACTGTGCCATAATAAGTAATAGACTGAGGAATGTAACCATTGCCATCTTCTGTAACAGTATATTCCGCTGCGATTTTACCGATAGAAGAAACCGGCATCTTGATAATCTTGTTTTTATAGCAGGTCATATAGAGATAGTTATTGTGGTAGGTCATGCCATGTACAGCATATGGAATAGAAACAGGTGTTTTTCCATTAAGAGCATCGAAGCTGGCGGAAGCAATATTTTCAATTACAAAAATATTTGAACTTGTCTGGCTTCTTTTTGCGCAATAGGCAGTTTTTCCATTGATAGCGATACCTGCCATGTTGTCAGCGGTTGGATCTGAATCTTTACTTCCCTTGTCAGGGACAGCCGGTCCGAAGACTTTGGAAATGTTGTATCTGGTTTTTGCATTTGTAGACATATAAGTGTCCTCCTTTGATTAATGTTTTTGTGCTGTTGTTTATCAGCTACACTTAATAAAGAGTCTGGAAAACTGAGTTTGTAAACTAAGAAATATATAAAATAGAAAATATTTTTTACAGAAAATGTAAAAAGATTTATCATTTCTAATCTTATTTACCGGATCAGTTTCAGGAAGGTATTTCGGTCGCAGGTACCGGAAACGGTTAATCCCTGTGCTTTCTGAAAAGCTTTGACTGCTGCCAGAAGACCCGATCCAAAAATCCCCGGAATCTCCACACCATTTGGATTGTAACCGTGTAAGAGAAGAAGGATTTCGGCAGCAGTTACCATATACTGACATTCCCCGGATGTAACATAATGTTTTCCAAGTGCTTTATCTGTATTTGAACCAAAGATACCATCGACGATCAGACCGGCACCATAATCTTTGTTCAGGGCTGTCTGGAAGACTTTGATACCGGCTTTTACTGTGGCAGTATCTCTCTGACCGGTGACAGGAATCTGAGCAGAGGTAAAACGATTCGCATATGTCTGACCTTTGCGGACATTTTCTGATTCAGAAGAAGCAGCCGGAGCCGATGGGGAACTGATATCTGTAGTTGCATCTTCTTTCATATAGCGAAGAACGCAGTCCCATCCATACTGATAAAAATAATAATCCTGGACCATGATTTCCATGCCTGTCTGATCTCCGGTTTTTCCACCGCTGACTTTTCCGTTCTCATTGATTCTTGCGGCTACAATTCTGCCATTTCCAATATACATTACTGTGTGATGCAAAGTATTGATGATCACATCACCGCGTTTCATGCCGTTTCCGGTTCTGAGATTCACTCTGGAAGTGACATCTGTGAATCCACAGGCAAGAAATGCAGATTTCATATTTCCGGTATAGATAGCTCCCTTTGTTTTTACAGGAACTCCCGCCTGCTGCCATGCAGAAATAATAAGGGAAGAACAGTCATAATCAGGTCCCCATCTGTACTGCTGATCGTATCCATGAGTGTTGTCATTTGCGATGGCCAGTGCCCATGTTACAGCTTTTTCAATTTTTGTCATTTTCATCATCCTCTTTCTTTTGGTTTTTATAAAGATGGCGTTATTTGCAACACCATAGCAGAAAGAGTAAAAAAACAGAAAAACAGAAACAAAAAAAGTACTTTTTGTCATTTCGGGGACAAAAAAGTACTTTTCAAGTCTGAAACTGATATTTCGGGATAAAAGAGAATACAATTAATCCTGATGAGAAGCCTGGTAAATTTTTATGATATCCAGTAAGTATTGAGCAGTACGCTCGTCCATCTGTTTCAGAATGGCAACGGCATCCTGAACAGTGGGATTTGTGATAGCGTCGTTATGAGGTAAAAGGTCGTAGAGAAAATAATCAATTCCTACATTCAGAATATTTGCAAGTTTGAGCAGATGGTCGATAGTGGGCTGACTTTTTCCTGTTTCAAAACGGCTGATGGTACTGACGGAGAACCCGCTTAATTCTTCAAGTTGCTCCTGTGTGATATTCTGATTGACTCTGGCTTCTGCAATTCGTTTTCCGATTGTATTTTTCATTGGTAAAAATTTCCTTTCTTTACCTGAGTTTAACAGATTGGAGAAAATATGTATAAGGACATAAATGACGTGCGGCTAGTCAAATATGACGTGCCGGAAATGGAGGCAGATCAAAAATGACGGATATCAGCAGAAAGAATCAGATGGAAGAAGTGGAAAATATGTATATTATGATGTTTTCGCTGCAAACACTGCAAAATTATGGAATTTCCATAAAGGAAACCATAGAAAACAGTCTGGTTCATCTTTGGAGATGGTATCAGCAGTCCGGAGAAGAAAAATATCTTGCACTGGCAGAGCAGCATATGCAGGCATATGTAAATATGGGATTTGCACTTGATGAGAAAAATCAGACAATATGTGATATACTAAACGTAACACATCAGACAATAGAGAATTTCTGCCCGAAAGGATATCTGCCCGGTAAAAGAGTCAAATTGACCAAGACGCAAGTTCGTAGTATGATTGGAAGATGGAAACCTTCCAAAACCAATCCAATGACGATCGGAGAACTGGTGGAGGATATTATCCGTAAAGTGAAGGAACACCAGACGGGGAGATATATTTACCATTATTGCAGAACTGACTGTGTGTCAAAGGAAGATGCTGAAATTTATGAACTTGTGGTAAATGAGGATGAGAGCTATTTTCATGATGTAAGAAAATTCAGATTTTATACGTTCATGGAGGAAACGAGGAAATGATAAGAATTGCGATACTGGATGATGAGAAAGAGGATCTGGAAAAAGAAGCAGAGATTACCAGAAAATATTTTTATGATAAACAGACAACCTGTGAAATTATAACTTGTCAAAACTCAGAGTGGTTTCTGCTTGGTCTGAAAGATGAAAAATTTGATCTCTATATTCTGGATGCAGAAATGCCGGATAAAAATGGAATTGAAGTTGCCAGGGAGATCCGAAAACTATACCCGGAACCTGTGATCATTTATGTCACAAACCATCTGAACTATGCAGTAGAGGCTTATGAAGTGAATACTTACCGCTATATTGCAAAAGGGAAAATGGAACAGGGAATGAAAGCTGCGTATGATACGTTGCTTCCGATTCTGCTGGAAAAGGAAGAAAGGTACTATATTGTAAAGAAAAGGAGTGAGCTGGAAAAAATTGCATATTCTGATATTTTTTATGTGAAAAAAGAAGGAAAATCAGTTGTATTTGTACATAGAAACGGAGAAACGGCAATCAGGGAAAGTCTTTCAACAGTAGAAAAAGAACTGAATTCCAAAGAATTTATTATGGCTGACAGGGGATATATTGCCAATATCCGGCATGTAATGAAAATGAAGAACAGAGATCTCTATATGAGAAATGGGAATGTCATCACAGTAGGAAGAATGCGATTCCGGTATGTCAGAGAAGCGATTGAGAATTGCTGGAAGGAATTGTAGAAGATGTGGATGATACTTCTGTATGGGCTGGCAACATTTATGGAAACAGGGATTGGAATCTGGATGTTTGGGAAGATGTTTCCGGAGAGAAAAAAATCAAAAAGATATGGGAAAAGTGAAAAAACATTGTTGTTGCTTCTGGTGGGTTGCACATATACTTTGATTCAAGGATACATGAAAATAACGGTCAACATTAAGCTTCTGTTAATCATTGCGGTTTTTATAATGGTAATAGATGCAATATTAACCAAGACAAAAATAATAGATTCTTATTGGAACACATATATAGAAGCTAAAAAGATTGTTTTGTTTATATATATGTGTTCTCTTTTGACAATCCAATATTGGTATGCTTATTTATCTGGCTTAAGTTCCGTAACAGGAAATACATTTATACCGTTTTTTTTATTTGCATTTTTTGAATGTACATTTGTCCAGGCGTATTTATGGGAAGTTGTATATTTAGTGAATATTGGACTTTTGAAAATGCTGTATATATTTATTGCTGGCTTGACAGAGCATAAAGCTGTTTGGGATTATCTGTACAGTGGATATAATGAAATAAATACATATTATGGTGCTGTATGGATATTGTGTATTCCTATAATTATTGTAATGTTCGAAAAAATATTAAATATGACTTCAGGAATAGTTAATTTATTGAAACATCACTTATACATAGCAATAATTTTGGGAATAGTAGAATGTGTGAGTTTATTTTTCCTTATCTATTTAAGCCATGGAAAAATACAAGTTAATGATCTGGTAATAGGTTTAATAAGTATTATAGGAATTATGGTTCTATTACTATGGGGATTGATTTTTTATTATATAAAAAGCGTCAATATTGAAAAAAATATTTTGCAGGTCAGAAATACTATTCTCATACATAAATATGAAGAACTGGATGAAAATTATCGTAAATATAGGCAGTTGATACATGATGAAAAATATATATTGAATTATATTGAAGAGTGTATACAGAACGAAAATATAAACGATATAAGAAAAATTGTAAAAGAAAGGCGGGATCAGTTTACAGAAAGACAATATTGGACGGGGATTCCCGTAGTTGATAATATAATTACAATAGAGAAGAGGAAAATTGATAAGTATCGTATACAGTTTCAGCTTGAAGCAGATGTTTCGAATATCTTTATGAATGATACGGATTTTATTGTCTTGCTAGAAAATTTATTAAATAATGCTATAGAAGCATCAATAAAATGCAATGGTACTCCTCAAATAAAATTATCTATAAAAAATATTAATGAGATGCTTATATTAAAAATATGGAATAATAGTAGTAAATTTCCAAAGATTAAAGGTAAGAAATTTTATACGGATAAGACAGATGCGGATGGACATGGTTGGGGAATTGAAAGTGCTAAAAGTGCAGTAAAGAAATATGATGGAACTATAAAATTCAGATATAACAAGGATTTTTTTGAAGTTATAGTTATGATTGTACAAGATGAAAGGAAAATATAAAATGGATAACAATGTAATAGGTGATGTAGAATTTGAAATAAAAGAAACAGAAAAATTAGCAAATGACGATGAAATGGAGAAACAAAACATGACGATAGGTGGATCTTGGATGACAGTTGTTTGTTGTTGAAGATGAATGAATATATAAGTAACTATTATATTCGTATTAAAATAGAGGATATTTTTAAACAGGATAAAAGTAATAATCTAATAGGTAATACGGCAGAAGAAAAATATGATTATTATATGCAATATTTTTTTTATAATAAGAGGCATATGCAGTTACTGGTGAAAAAATATTCAGAATTATCTCGTTTACATGAAGTTAAAAATACGAAATTATTTTTGGAAAAAGCAGAAATATTAAAAAAAATTTTGGTTGATTATACAAAAATAAATCAGGCTGTATGCCCAATAAAAGCTAAAAATATTAAAAAGCTAAATTCAAGTTTGGGAGATATACATAAAAATGGTCAGAGTGTATCAAAAATTGAATTTGATGATGGCAGTATATTGTATTACAAACCTCATGGTTTAGAGAAAAATCTGAAATATCAGGAACTATATAAATATTTATGTGAGAAAGCAGGAATATCCTGCCGGGAGGTGAAGTATTTATCGAGACGGACATATGGCTGGGAAGAAAATATAGAAAATAAATCATGTAACACAAAGGAAGAAGTAGAACGTTATTACTTCAGGCTGGGTATCCATTTATTTCTCGGATATGCTCTGGGAGCGACAGATCTTCATGGTGAGAATATTGTTGCCCATGGGGAGTATCCGGTGATTATAGATATGGAAACATATCCCGGCTATATCACAAAAAGTAACGGAAGTAGTACAGAAGATAAAACAGAAAGAAAAATCAGGGAAAAAATTATGACATCCGTGTTAAGTACGGGAATACTGCCGGTTCTTACATGGGGAAGCGGTAATCAGAGAGTTCTTATGAGTGCTGTGAATATGCATGGAAAGATAAGAACTCCCTTTAAGATGCCTGTGATTAAAGATGACAAAACATCAGATATTCATATAGAGTATGAACAGGCAGAATTTGAATAACTGCGCGTCGCATTCTCGTTACTTTAGTGATGAGTTAGACGCGC
>OLON01000395.1_pt1 | contig 30658 bp, 29 predicted proteins | sample 1672691 | NCBI WGS metagenome assembly OLON01 (sample SAMEA3136714, study PRJEB25190) | human gut metagenome | biome: human gut; feature: human-associated habitat; material: faeces | place: Austria | collected 2013
ATCAACTCCGGTTGGTATTACAAGCCACATACCCTTGGGTGTGTGGTATTTTGACGTCTTAATTTTGGCGCCCGGTTGGTAATCTTGCTTACCATATATAGACTTTATTTTGGGTGTTTTCTCAAGAAGAAAAATAATAAAAAAAATATTCTGTAAAAAGTAATAATAATGTATAAGATGTTTACTTTTAGTTTTTTTTCTTTTTTTTGCCTTTTTTTTGTAATATTTATTTTTATTGACATTTTTGCTGATTTTGTTTAATTTATTTGACGTTATACTTGTTTGACGGCTTGGAGGTAAATTTGTATGTAGTTATATTTTTTTATTGCTGTTTTTTTTATTTTTTTTCTTATTTCTTTTGGTTTCCCGCGGTTTTTTTTGGTGTGTTAGATTTCTTTTTTTTGTGTTAATTCTTTTTTATTTTTTTGTGTAGTTGTTGGCGGGGCATGGTAGTAGGTGATTGGATAGTAGTGGTTGAATGCTGCAGTTTTTTACTGTGTGATGCCGGTGATGGTTTAGCAGATGATAAGAAGCCACTGTTTGGAATGTGCTTTGCGTAGCATTACAGCTTATTTTATTGTTCTTGAGGATTATGGTAAATCTGGCAGCGATAAACCAGGAGAATATGCCTGCTGCTAGTAAAGCGGCTCTATTATATGTTTTGCATACAATCTTACATTTTTGTTTTGAATAAGCTTTTCTTATTAACAGTTTTGCCCTCTATTCGTGTTGATTTCAAATTCTCTGTAAAATGTATCGTTTAGTTGAACTTTTGCTTGTTAAAATTGTACGACGATACATCTCTGTCACCTCTGCCTTCTTAAAATTTCCTCCAAGTCCTGGTTCTGCCTGCCATATGTATATATATTACCTGATGCACCTAATGCTCTTTGCGCTCTGTCGGATATTCTGCCGGCAAAAATCTTTTGATGTATTCTGGATTCTGGATACAATATTTCCACGGTATTTGTAATCTCAATGTGCATATATATTGTATACACTTTTCCATATAAATATATAGGTATATATAGTATATGCACCTTTTGCTCATATCGCCTGCCTGCTGCGGCTGACAAGTATATGCATTTTATTGACATCGCTTGAATGTATATATAAGTATGTACACTTTTTGCGATGTCGCGTTGTTGTATGTATATAAGTATACGCATTTTTTGTATAAGTGCTTCAGAATATCCGATACTTTACATATACACTTTTTGCAAAAAAAATTGTGCATATATATTATATACACAACAACCACTTTCTGCATACTTTTTGCCGGTTTTTCTGTACTGCTGCCGCACGCGCATACTTTCATTCCTTTCTTTTCTCGGCATATTAAATGAAATTAAAAAACAAGAAAGGAAGAAAAAATAATGAGAAAAAAATTAATCGCAGTAATGACAGCAGGAGTAATAATGACTATAGCTGGGGCACCGGTTCAGGCAGCAGAAGGAGAGAAAGATGTTGTTGTTGCCCAGGCTGATGGAAATGTTGGCCAGGATTCAGTGGACAGAGCAAATGAATTGCTTAATGCGATGCCGGAAAAAGTATTGGAAAGTTTTTGCGATAATGGATGGAAATTCTATGTCACAGACAAAAACCTGGCAAATACATTTTATGCCGGTGTCTATAATTCAGTGAAAGGAGTGACTGATTTTGATAATCACGAAATTTTCATTGAACAGCGTGAGGCAGCAGTAGAAACGGCAGTCGTCCATGAGTTTGGCCATTACCTTGACTGTATAAACGGATACCAAAGTAATACTGCAGAATTTGCTGATATATTCAACAGTGAGAGCAATTCTTTTGTTCAGACGTTTAATGTTGATTTTCATTATGATGTCGGAGAATTCTTTGCCGATGGCGTTTATCGGTATTACGATGGAGAGCAGGAAACGCTGACTCAGGCATGCCCAAGGCTGGCTACGTTTATAGAAAATATTGTGTCAGAATCTTGATGTCTCAGGAAAGGTTTTCACGCGTAAGCGCGAAGGCCTTTTTTTTTGTCTTCCTTCAAAATCCTGCATATTACAAATGTAAAGAATATCAATAAAAACACCAACAAAGAAAGGAGTCAAAATTATGACAAACAATTTTCCAAATTCAAAAATCGTAGAAAGGCTGCGGAAAAGATATCCGGAGGGATGCAGGGTCAAGCTGATTCAGATGGACGATATTATGGCGCCGCCAGCGGGGACATGCGGAACTGTCAGCTATGTTGACGATATCGGTAGTATACATGTCAACTGGGATACCGGAAGTACGCTGGCAATTGTATATGGTGTTGATTCATGTATGAGGATAAAAGAGGAGTAAAAAGATGCTAGACGAAAAAGAAGAAAAAAGACAGAAAAGAAACGTCGAGTTCGGCGTGCTGTTGATGATTTGTGCGGTAATTATCGCATATGAGTATAATCTGCACGGTTATGCATTGGTTCTGTCGTTCGTAATTGGCCTCAGTATCATGTGGACACCGGTTGCGTTGTTCTGGATTGCGTATTACGTGAGAGCAGAAAGAATCATCAGAAAGAATCTGGATGAAGCGGAATATATGATATACAAACTGATGCGGAAAGACCCGAATCATGTGTATCTTATTAACTATCCTGACCAGAAGAAGCTGAAAGAGGCAAAAATGGATATCAAAAAAATTTTTGAAAGACATCGCTGGATGCGTAGACTGGATGTGAAAATGGAGTGGTAAGATTTAAGCAGGCATATTGTTGCCTGCTTTTTTTGCCCGCATGGCAGCAGCCCTATGTTGCCGTATACTTCCACAAATACAGTATATCAGGCTTTTCTGCAATACACAATGGAAAAAGACTTCCCGCAAAAGATTTTTTCGAATGTAAAAATTCAGCATATTAACTCTGAAGACAAATAATGAGGAGGAATCTAAAAATGATTTATTACACTTCAGATTTACATTTTGGTCAGAAATCACTGCTTGCAACAGGGAAATGGAAGGAGCGTCCTTTTGAAACCCTTGAAGAGATGCATGCAACACAGATTAAGAGATGGAACGATAAGGTTACAAATGGTGATGATGTCTATATTGCGGGAGATGTAGGCGCAAGAGGATATCATAATATGTTCCCGGAATTACTGGCACAGTTGAAAGGCCGGAAGCACCTGGTTCTCGGAAATCATGATGACGTCAGCGATTTGAGGGTACGTCAGCAGTTTGTTGAGATTGTAAACTATAAGGAACTTACAGATTTCAGCAAAGGGAAAAAAGGTAAAGGAAATGAAGCCCGCAAGGTTGTTGTCTCACATTATCCGATTATGATGTGGAATGGACAACATAAAGGGACAATCCTGCTTTATGGTCATCTGCATAATACCGTAGATGAAAAACTCTTTCAGCAGTATCTGAAAGAATACAATGAAGCAAGGCCGCCGAAGGCGTCACGTGGCGAGACAGAATGTCGTGCATTTAGCGTCTGCCAGTGCTTATGGGATTATGAACCAGTATCTTTGGATGAGATTCTGGCAAGAAACAATAAAGATATTGTAATAAGGTAATCGATAGCAGGCAGCTATGCCTGCTTTTTTTGTTTACGTTTTGGCTTTGCATATTAAATGTAACTATTAAATTTTTTCTATCACGAAGGGAGATATTGTTATGGATAACAATAAGAAAAATGGAAACTGGTTCACTGAGCTTATCGAAGAGTTTAAACTATCACTTGTAATCTCTTACTTAGAGCTCTTCATCACATGTGCTGACGCAAAAGAGTATGTCCAGAAAAACAGGGACAACTTAACCCCGGCAGCGTTGAACAAACGCGAGTTGAAGAAAGTAAAAGCCGCTCCGTGGCTTAACTTATTCGGCTCGTTGTTTTTCCTGCTGGCTGTTGGGTCGGTCGTCGCAAGTTTTGTGTTACATATGACACTTTCGCCGCTCATGTTTGTGGCGGCTGATGTGTTGTTTGTGATACTGGTTGTGATGCTCCCGGTGTCAGCGAAGAGAAAGGAGGTTTGCAAGAATCCCGACGATTATGAAGATATGCTGTACATTTCCCTGACTGGATTGGGGTTTACACTGGCTATTATTTTCTGTGCAATCGTCGGGTAGCCGTAAGACAGGAGAAATCCTGTCTTTTTCTTTTGCAAATTTTTGGCATATTGTAAGCAAAACAAAAAGAAAGGTGGAAAAATAATGACAAAAAAATTAATCCTGGAAACATTGGATGATGTTAAGTGGCTGGCTCGCATGCTATGGATACAGCTGCAGATGCTGGCGTGTGACCTGAGGCTGTTCCAGCTTAAAGAACAAGAGTTCTTTCTAAACCGCAAAATTGATGTGGCATATGCAAAGCTTTCCGGGGATACTGCGGAAGTTTTCAGGCTGCAGTTGTTCCGACTGATGATGGTGTTGTTTAAAGCGGCGAATTTTATCTTCGTGGCAATCTGGGCGTCGTTGTTTTTGTGCAGGCTAACCGGGTATGATGTTTATCCGATGCATGGCGAATTGCTGGAATGCACATATAAGACTTTTGTCTTTCTCGTACTTTCCATTCCGGCGATACTGACAACCCCGGAATGCAAGTCGCTGGTAAAAAAGAACGGGCTTTGGCTTACGTCTGCGGTATATATTTTTGCATATACGGCGGGGTTGTTCTTAATACTGGCATTTCTAATGTAGACGGCAAAGCAGGCGAAAGCCTGCTTTTTTGTTTGCTGTTAATTCAGGCATATTAACATTGCTAATTTAAAATATTTTTTTTATGCCGACTTGCCCGGCAAGAAAGGAAGGAAGTATATGATGCCGAAATTAAGACGACGTTTAGCGCGTAAAGCAGCAATGGAGAAAGTTGCGGTGGTGGCTTCTTGGCTGCCACCGGTTATTATTTCCAGTTTGGCGTATTACGCCATTGGGAAATGGCTTCTGGCCGCCATTAAAAGCGGTCTGGCTGTCAGGATTCTCCTGACGGTCGCCAAGGTCTATGCAGCTCTTTGGGGCTGTGCTGCGCTTATCCTTGTAATAAGTGTAGTATCAGGTCTCGCTCTTGACCCGTTGAACCGGGTTTGGCGAGAACTTGAAGACCGCCGTGACCACCGCCGCCGCTGACCAGGTATTAGCAGGTTGCATTTTGCAGCCTGCTTTTTTTGTGTGCTGAAATTCAGCATATTAAACCTGAAACGTAAAAAGAAATTTAAAAAGAAAGGAATTAAAAAAATGAATAATGAATACGAACACATGGAAGAAAAAACTCAGGATGGCGTATGCTTTCAATGGGATGAATCTCACGAAGATATTCTTGATATGAATGTAGAACCCGGAATCAAAATTGTTGAATTTCCTTCAAATATCAGGATGCCAAAAACAGAAAAGGCATTTCCTGATGTTGAAGAGCTGGTAATCGCAAAAAATGCCAAGAATATTCTTATACCGAATACTCTTTTTCCGAATGTTAAGAAGGTTACTTCTCACAGTTTCCATTTTGTGTCTGGAAAATATCTTGTTAAGAAATATCGTGGGATGTATGCAAAACTACTGAATGTGTTTTGCACGTCTAATGACATTAATTTGAAATGTGATTCCGGTTATGAAAGAGTGTCATTTATTGCTAATTATGCATTCGCTGGAAGTAAAAGCACTGTACTGTTAGGAACCGATTCTATTTCATCATGTGACGAATTTGCATTTAAGGGCTCTACTTTTGAAAATCAGCCTTTTATAAATGGGGTTAAGGAAGTCGGAGGGATTGTTTTTGATATAGATTATGATGCTGACGAAGTAATCCTCCCTGATGATGAAAAAACATTGCGGGCGTATGCGAATAACATAGACTTATCAAAAGTTAAGAAACTTGTTGTTCATAAAGCTTACAGCCTGAATTATTTCATGACATCAAAGGTACCGCCTGTGATTGTTGTTGATTCAAACAATGTTTATATGGATGATATGGTAAAAATAGCGCATAGTTCAAGAGGGGATTCCGTGGTGAAAGATATACAGCTTACAGATAAAGTAAAACGTTTCGTTATGCATGACGGAATTGTTTACACTTCTGATATGAAAACTCTTGTTGCCGGGCTTCCATTTAAGAAGGAAGTTGTCATTCCGGAAGGCGTTATGGAAATCTACGCGAATGCGTTCTATCGCTGTAATATTGAATCTGTAACAATGCCGGATTCGCTTGAGGTCATTGATACATGTGCGTTTCAGGAATGCAAAAATCTGAGTACAGTCAAGTTTGGCAATGGGCTTACAAGAATTTGTGAGAGAGCTTTTTCTTATTGTAAAAATCTGAAAGAAATTGTTCTTCCGGATAGATTAGAGAGGATGGATTCATATGCATTTTCTTATGCCGGACTTGAATCAGTAACTTTTGGTAGTGGATTGAATAGCTTGTCAAACGGCGTTTTTGCGAATACTCCGATGCAGAAAGTTCATATTCCTAATACCGTAACACGTATTGCACACGTTGTCTTTGGTGAAGATATTAAATCCATCATTGCGGATAATTATATTCAGGACATTGAATCCGTAGCATCTTGTATAAATCGGCGTAACGCAGATGACTTCGTCATTATTTCATGTGATGGAAAAAAGGCATATATTCCTAAAAATGTCAAGCCGTCAATGTTCGATACCCTAAAATCAAGAGCAAGCTTTTTCTGGTCTGATGAAGGAGAGGAAACATGTGGCTTCTGGGATTGCTCTTATTCTGCAAAAGGCCGTGAAGATGAAGCTTTGGCTGAATATCTGGAATTTGGATTCATAGACGCAAAAGAATACTTAAAAAAGAATTCAAAAAGGATTGCCACAAGACTTGTTGAAGAAGGGAATGAAGACAAAATCGTTCAGTTCTTAAACCTGGGATTTGTTTCAAAGCCTACACTGAAATCGTTGATTCCGATGGCAGAAGAGAAGGAACTGGCAATTGTGTCATCGTATATTTTAAAACAAATTGGAGACAAAAAAACGTCTAACAGGTTTGCTTTGTAAATTATTGATTTGGAAGGCTGGCGCTTCGCGCCAGTCTTCTTTTTCGCATGAATGGATTTTTTGGCATACTAAATAAAAAGAAAAGAAAGGAGTAAAAAAAATGCTTGTAAAAGAATTAGTTTGTAATCGCGATTTCGATATGGATTGTAGTTTCGAGGTGTACGATTGCACAAAAAGAGGCACCGATTGGAACAATGGAGGGATTAAAGTCTTTTCAACTGTAGACGATGGAGAGGTAGAACCTCCGGACGATGTTCTGAAGATGAATGTTTTGTATCTGACCATTTGTCAGGATGGAAATATGATGGTAATAGAAGCAGGGAGGAGCTGATATGTATGAAAAATACCGTATTAATCGTGTCTGATTACATATTACGGTACGCAAAAGAAAAAGGAAAAGGCCTGTCTGTAATGCAGCTGATGGACTATCTGTATTTTGTGCAGGCGCAGGTTCTTGTTGTTAAGAACCGCCCTGCTTTTCCTGAAGTATTAATTGCGAAAGACTGGGGGATTTTTGTCCAGGATGTATGGAATAAATACAGCTGGTACGGAAATGCCTTTATCCCGGTGTCGGATAAGCCTAAAAATAGCATTCCGAATGCCGACCTGATAGAAGAGGTGGTGGATACTTTGGCTGGAAAAAGCCATAATGCAATATTTGGTATCATACGGCAGCAGACGCCTTACAAACACGGTTTGCAGAATATTTTGGATTGCGAAATTCAGAATAAAGAATTGAAAGACTTTTTCGCGGTAGCGTAATATAGCGAAGTTAAGCCAGAAGATATTTTTCTTCTGGTTTTTTTTGTTTGTTTCTATGCTTTGCTTGCTGCGTCGGAGCTTTAATTAATATAATGTTATTATTGTAAACTAGTTTCATAATTTCGTATGTGATATTTTTCAGCATCTTATATATATACAAAATTAACGAAAAGGAGAACAAAGACATGATGCATAATATTGGACCATTTCATGTTAAGGACAACGCATTAACAAAACACGGAAGGATAGTTGGAGAACCTGCAATGCTGATAATGAGAACGGAGGACTTTTGTGTTCCGGTAAAAATCGGAAGTAAAGAGTATATCTCTGTATCATATCAGCGCTTCATTAGGACTCGCAAAGACCAGGCGCATCAGGTGCATTTTCTGGTGTTTGATACAACAAAGCTTTCAATTGATGCGGTTTGTACAGTTTTTAATGCCGCAATGAATAGCGCTGGCAATGGTGTCCTTGAGATGCTTCTTGATGAAAATGTTGCCGGTTTGATGCAGTATGTAGATGCTTTGCAGAAAGCCGGATACTGACAGCTTGCTCAGTGTCTTGCCTTGCTGACAATTTGCCGGCAAAGCTGGACTTTTTTCCAGGCTTCGTCAAAAGCGCCTTTCCAGGCGCTTTTTGTGTACTATGCAAATTACAAAAAATCCTGCATAATATGATAAAATACCTTAAAAGCTGGAGGAAATACAATGTTAAGAAAAATATGCGAAGTATTTACAAAAAAATACAGAAAAGAGACCGAATACAGAGAATTTGTGTCAAAAATGATTCATTGTTTCAAGTTAAATGATAATGGCGAAGATATTGAAGATAAGGTCGCACGTTTGCAGAAGAAAGGGTTCTAATTGGGCAGAATATATACATTATTTTCATAACCACAAAAAATCTGCATAATATAATAGACTATTATATTGTTTTTTGTTAAGAAAGGAAATTTTTGTTATGGAAAAAATTAATAACGATAAAAAAATAGAAACAAAGAAACAAGTACCATCAATGAAAGTTAATAAGCTTTACAGCATATGCAGCGCCGCATATATGTTCGCCGCTGTTGTGATAATGTTTGGTGCAGGCATTGGCGGCATTGAATTCCCGTCCTGGGTAAAACAGGCTGCGTTGATGGTATTTATGGTTCTTGCGCTATGGATTCCAATGGCGATAAAGACAGAAAACCATAAACTCAGAACCTGGCTTTTAGAGCTTGGGTCTTTGACCATGGCATTTTTGTTGATGCTGTAAACAGAGGCAGACATTTGTCTGCTTCGTTTTTTATTGCTGATTGAAAAAATCATATTAATCTTGGTAAATACTATACCAGAAAAGAAAATAAACAAAAGGTAAGGCCAATTTGGTCTTATTTTTTTTGTAAAAAAATATAGGAGGTGACCGAAATGGCATCAGTTGCAAAATTTAAATTAAATGAAGCTCCACGTCTTTTGACTCATTGCAGCAGAACACAGAAGACGCCGGGTAGTCATATACATCAGGAAAGAACCTGCCTCAATTTCAATATGGCAGCCGGAAGGCATGAGGGGGTTTCTGATTACGAATTTGTTAAAGATAAAATACATCAGGATGATGTGAGGATGCTAAAGAGGGATGACGTCAAGACTGTGTGCAGCTGGGCGGTTACAATGCCGAGAGAGCTGTGCCATGAAGTCGTTGATTTTGACGGAGAGACGTTTTACGTTCCAAATGATGATGAAGAATGCCGTGATTTTTTCAAATATTCATATGATTTCTTCAAAGAAAAACACGGTGAAGAAAATATAATTTCAGCATATGTACATATGGATGAGAACGTACCGCATATGCATTTTACATTTGTTCCGATAGTAAAAGATAAAAATGGCGGTTTAAAAGTATGTGCAAAAGAAGCGCTTGCTGACTGTTATGGAGCTAAATTCCAGATAGCACTTCAGGATTACGTGTCTGAGCGGATGGGTAAAGAGTTGAATATGGTCAAGAAAGATACTGTTGACTATGAAAGAAACGTAAAAGAATTAAAAAAGAAAACCTTAAACGAAAGATGCGCTTATTTGGCAAGGCAGATTTCAAGGTCTGAAGAAGAACTTGCGAGAAAGGAAAGAGTGCTGAAGACGCTTGAGAAATCAGAAAAAGCAAAAGAAAACATTGATAATATAAAGACCTCTACCTCAAATGGTTATACGATTATCAGCAACGCTGATTGGCTGCAGGTAAAGCCGCTGATTAAATCAATTGCTGCAATGAAAACAGAGCGTGCAGAACTGATAAAGATGCTGAAAGAATTTGAAAATACAAATACCGTCAAGGAGAACCAAGACCTTCGCTCCCAGGCTGAACAGCTTGCGAAGGAGAACCAGGTTCTGGAAAAGGAACTGGAAAAAGTAAAACAGTTTATGGAAGAAACTGAGGTTGGAAGCTGGCTAACTGTCATGGATTTGTACACAATGAACAAGGAGGCTGAAAAAGAAAAGATAAGACAGGACAACCGGGATTTTTCCGGATATTATGCTGACCGTGAATAAATAAAGAAAGCATACCAAAATTTTTCGGTGCGTTTTCTCTTTGCAAAAATTCAGCATATTGTAGGAAAATATAAAAAAGAAAGGAAGAGCATCATGAATACAAGAATATACGACATAATTGATACCGAAAACGGAGTTAAGTTTCATGTAAATCGTATGGAAGATAATCTACTTATTGACGATATTAACGTTAAGCCAGGAATCAAAACCGTGAAATTTGATTTTGGAGATATTCGTTTTATGGTTGCTATTGCTGGGGGAAAAAGTTTTCCAGATGTAGATACGCTCATTATTGGAAGTAAAATTGATAACATTTCAATTCCAAATGAATTATTCCCAAACATAAAAAGAGTAATATCTTACAGTAACAAATATAAAAATGGAAAATATCTTGTATCTGAGCATAATGAAGTTAAATTTTTACTTAATGCGTTTTGCCAAGACGAAAATACAACCATTGACTTGACTGGGATTAATGTTATAGAAAATAAAGCCTTTAATCATTGCAAAGCTAAAGAAATTATAAATGCTGATTCTGTAGACAATATCATTAGTGCCGCATTTGATAATTCATTTTTTTATAATAAAAAGGTTCCAAAAAATCAATGCGTAGTTATAGGGCATTATCTATTAAAGGCTGACGAAACAGCTTATAGATTAGAAATTCCAAGCAATGTTGAAACGGCATATGTAAACGTTCATCTAAACAAAGTTAAAGAAGTTGTTGTTCATAATTTAAAAATTTTGGAATGTATTCTCGATTTACCGCAAAAATTAATTATTGCAAAAGATACACCATTTTTCAGTAAAATTTCAAAATTGAAAATGAAAGGATTGAAATATATCGATGTTGAAGATGGAAACCCGTTCTATTCCAGTGAAAATGGAGTTTTGTTCACTAAAAATAAAAAATATCTCTTAAAATTTCCACCTGGAAGAACCGGTTTATATAAAATTCCTGAAGGAGTTAATACCATTGACGAAAATTCCTTTGCTTTCTCTAATATAGAAGAAGTAATAATGCCTTCAACTATGCGCAATTTAAAAACATTTGCTTTTTATAATTCCTATTTAAAAAGTGTTGACTTTGGTTCTGGGTTAGAAAGAATAGGTAATCCGCATCCAGAGAGCGGAGTATTTTCACAATGCGGAAATTTAAAAAGTATATCGCTTCCAAAACAAATAAAAAGTATTGGCGCGTATGCGTTTTGTGGAAGTGGACTTGAGTATGTGTCACTCAATGATGGATTAAAATCAATAGATACAGAGGCATTTTCTGGATGTCATATAAACGAAATTGTACTGCCAGCAACATTAGACGATTTTGGTTCTGGATGCTTATTTGGAATCAGTAAAGTTGTTATAGATAAACGTATGAGTCACACTTCAGGTTTATCGCAAGCCTTAACTACACAACATTATGACAATGGAGAAAAAGGAGTACAAATAGTTCAAGGTACTAAGTCAATATATATAAAACGTCCATCTTGGATTGGCAGTAGTCCATATTTTAAATCAATGGATACGATTAAAAAGTATGAAGAAAAGACCTTTCTTCAACTTGCAGCTATGCTTATCAATAATGAAAATTATGTAGAGCTCATCAAAATGTTAAATATTAATAATTATGATGAAGAACATCTGAGAGAAATTCTAAAACTTGCGCAGAGTGCTTTTGATACAACGGCAGCGGCGTATATTTTGGAAAAATTAAAAGAAATTGAAAAAAATATCAATTATGAAGTGTAAAAAAAGAAAGCCAGATTTATCTGGCTTTCTTTTTTTGTCGTTTCGTCAATTATCACAATGGTGCGTAAAACCGCGGCCAACCTAAATATGTACTGCTTAAATTTACATATTTAGTTGTCTGTCGGATGTAAGCGCCGGTTTTATTTTTTTAAAAAATCCGCAAAATTTTCATCTGTTTGATAAAATCTGGCATATTAAATATGTAGATAAAGATATGAAAGGAGGTATATGATATGCGTACATTTAAGATGATAATCAACCCTACAAAAAATAAGAAAGATGCTGCGTTCTGTCAGTACTTTAAGACAAATACCGCAGATTCCAAATGTATGTATAATACTGCCAATTTTTATATCCGTAATACGATGACTGGTTTAAAAAAGTCCCCGGAGGAACGTACACCACTGGAAACCGAAGTGCTGCATTACGTATTTACCGGTATTCAGAAAGCCAATGAAGTTATTGGCCAAAAGAATATGAAGAAGAAATTTGCAGAACTGAATCTTTCCAAAGTAGGCGGTATGAATTCTGCAGTCATAGCTTTTTCTATTGTAAGCCAGGAGCCGTTCCAGTATCCAACTGAGGAAAAATGGTTCTTATCATACGGGACGCTTGATGCCATTTTTAAGTTCACAGACAATCCTGTATATAGACGCATGAATAGCCAGGTCAATCAGAATGCAATACGCAAGGCAGTTACTGCATGGCAGGGATATTTTGAGTCTTTAAAGGCATACAGGAAGAATCCGGCAGGTTTTACTGGGAAACCAAAGATTCCCGGATACAAGCAAGATGAAGAATATATTGCATGGTTTTCAAAGCAGGTAGCGAAGCTGAAAGAAGAAGATGGTAGATGTTACATCCAGTTCGTAAACAATCCTGACAGATTTGAAATCGGAAAAGCATCTTTGTATAGTGATTTGAAATATGTTAAAACTGAAGTAAAAGCCATGTATGGAAAATACTATATCCTCATCACATTTGATGACAAGATTGCTGAAGTAGAAGCTCCTGAAAATCCGAAGCGAATCCTTGGCCTTGACCCTGGAGTAAACAATTTTCTTGGAGTTGCGAACAATTTCGGTGGTGTCCCGTTTGTGATGAATGGCCGTGCGGTAAAGTCTGCGAATCAGAGATTTAACAAGAAACGAGCAAAACTTATATCTTCTGTTACAAAAGGCAGTGACAGCAAATCTTCTGTAAAATACAGTAAGCATCTGAACATTTTAAGCCAGAAGAGGGAGTCGTTCCTGCGTGATTACTTCTATAAATGCGCATGGTATATATGCAGGTATGCAAAAGCTGCAGGTGTTGACGTGATAGTGATGGGCCACAATGACGGCCAGAAACAGGAAATCGACCTTAAGGATAACGTAAACCAGAATTTTGTGTCCATTCCATACACAAAATTTATCACGATTTTAAAAACGGTTGCTTCAAAATGCGGGATTGCTGTAGTAATCAGGGAAGAAAGTTATACATCACAGGCGAGCCTTCTTGATATGGACGATATACCAACATACAAGAAAGGCGAGAATAAGGAGTATGCGTTTTCTGGCAAGAGGATTCATCGCGGCCTTTACAGGTCGAAGAACGGGACTCTTTTGAACGCTGATATCAACGGAGCCGCAAACATCCTCCGTAAGGAATACCCGAATGCGTTTGGCAGCATCAAAGATTTTACATATTTGTGTGTTACTACTATCTCCATCGGTTACAAAGATTTGTATAGAAACGCAAAGGCCTGCGCTGGCAGACCAAAACAGTATAAATACCATAAATCAGGCAGATACACTGTCGTCAGACATATGGAACGCAGTCATAAAAAATGTGAATACTGTAAGCTCTGGGGAAAAGGAAAGTTTGTCTGGAGCCCAGATAAGAATAAACAGAATACACCGCAGGAAAAAGCTGCGTAGATATAAAGAAAGGTAATCCCTGTAACAGGGGATAGAGGGATAGTGTTGGTCCTGCGAGGCGAATTTGGCCTCGCGAAGAAGCTGCGGTCAACCTCTGATAACTCCCCGGCTTTGCCGGAGTCGTTACCAGATTTCAATGGTTGTCCGTCGGTCAATCACGAGTACAAAAATATACGACATAATTGATACCGAAAACGGAGTTAAGTTTCATGTAAATCGTATGAAAGATAATCTACTTGTTGACGATATTAACGTTAAGCCAGGAACCAAAACCGTGAAATTTGATTTTGGAGATATTCGTTTTATGGTTGTTATTGCTTTAGAAAAAAGTTTTCCAGATATAGATACTCTCATTATTTGAAGTAAAAAAGAAAGCCAGATTTATCCGGCTTTCTTTTTTTTGTCGTTTTGTGAGTTATACATATTAAAAACAACTAAAAATATAAGAAAAAAAGAAAGGGAAAAAATATGAAAGTGTTAAACAAAAATGATGGATATGATTACGGATTAGTTGAAAAAGTTTTCGATACAGTGTTGCCACAAGACTTAAGCAATGAGCTGGCAATATATGACACAAGTTTTCTTATATCTCATACGGATGGAAAGTTTGCTGTTTGTATTGGCGTAGAACTTATACTGAGCGATGAGAGTATTCACGATACGTCATTTGTTTTAGACGATACTTCGCCTGCAAAATTAATAAAAAACGTAGAAAATAATATTACATACAAAAATATGCTTAATAAATATCGTATTAAAGATATCGTGATAGAACCTCAGGAAGAAAAAATAGATATATACACAAAATACGGAGCATATTTTGATGAAGGTGAATATTTGATGTATGAAGCTTTTTATAAAATTCCGCTGAATTCGCATTCGTTGTCTGTAATTGCAGTTATTGAAGCTGCAAAGCAGTTTGCAGGACTTAAATAGTTTTCAATACATTTTGGGCAGCATTAGCTGCCTTTTTTCGCTACGGCTATATTTTTTTTGCAAAAATTCAGCATATTGTAAATATACAAAAAAGGAGGAAAAAATATTGGAAAATGGTGTTGAGATTATTGGTACGATAATTACTGATGTGGATAGAAATGCTGAAAAGATAGTACTCCCTAAATATGTTGAGGGTACATTATGGAATATGTCACTTTGCAATATCAAATGTATTGAAGTTGAGGATGTAAGCGTCCTGCGGCTGTTCACAGGCCTGCCGGAAAAATTGATTGTAAAAAATACTGACCGGTTTATGGTTGATGAGAATTTTTTCATCCGCCCGGGCATGAAGTATATTGAGATATGTGAAGAAAATGAATTTTATAAAACAATTGACGGTATTGTATATACAAAAAACGGAAAAACTCTGCTTAAATGCCCGAAAAACCATCCTGGAAAAATAGTAGTTCCTGATGGGGTTGAAACGATTGCAGAAAGTGCTTTTGAAGATACATCAATCACGGATATTGTCTTCCCGGATTCCTTGAGGGAAATTGAAAGAAGGGCGTTTTTTGACTGCTCTAAGTTAAAATCAGTAGATTTTGGACACGGTCTTGAACGCATCGGTGATATGTCACATGATTCTAAAACCTTTGAATCATGTTTTTCACTGCGAGAATTAAAGCTTCCTCCACAAATGAAGACGATTGGCCACGGAGTGTTTAAAAACTGCGGCATAGAAAAGCTTGAGCTGAATGAAGGGCTTGAAGACATCGGAAGTAATGCCTTTCTGTACTGCAAAAATATTAAAGAGGTGACACTCCCAGATTCGTTGAAGTCTCTTGGGAAAAATAACTTTTTAAATGCTGAAGTCGTACATACAAGACATGTATTAAAAAATCTTGTCAGGGCGGTATCTGATGTAACGTTTAATGATTACAACAATGTATGTACGGTTGCCCTTGATGTTGACGGCAAGCTGATTTATCTGCCAAGACATCTGCCTATTGAATATGTGTCTGAAGCACAAAATATTATTGAACAGAAGAAAGACTGGTATTATGGAATGCTGTTTTCTATGTCCCCGGATATCAATTCAAAAAACGAAACGGCAATCTGTGCTTATATGAACGGTGACCATAACCGGATTCTTGATGAATATGTAAAAAGCCGGGCTGACTGGATTGCGAAGTACCTGGTTGATGTAAATAAAACAGAAAGGCTTGTTAAGTTTTTGAAGACCGGACTTGTAAGTGAGATGATGGCGAAATATCTGATTGAAGAATATAACAAGAGACCTGTTTTAAGCAGTGATGATGTGATAGCAAAAGCATACCTGCTGCAATCAATCGGAGAGTCGGAGCAGGAAAAGGATATTGAAAGCGATTTGGAGCTGTAGATTTTCCGTTTGCTGAAATCCGGCATACTGTAAGAAACCAAAAAAAGAAAGGGGAATAATTATGTACAGTCAAACTGAACACGATAAAGCAATATTTTATTTTGATGTATTACATGATGAATGCTGTGATATTGACATTCAGGAAGAAGCTGACTGCCTGGTTCTTGGAAATGAAAAAGAGAAGTGCTTTTATAAGTTATCTGATGTTGATAAGGTATTTCCACAGGTGAAGACATTATACATTGGGCCTAAGGTGATGGATATCGCTATACGGAACTCAATGTTCCCTAACATGGAAAAAGTAATATCTGACAACCCAATGTTTGCATCCGGAAATATGTTGGTGAGACATCATATCTTATTGAATGCTTTTTATCAAACGGATGATGCGGTTATAGACCTCAAAGATGTATTCCTTATTAAAGCTTTTGCCTTTAATGGATGTAGGGCAAAAAAGTTTATTAATACAACGGATATCAAAGTCTGCAGTGAGAAAACTTTTGCCGGCTCGGCTTTGCTGAAAGATAACCCGCAGCCAATAATAACAGCCGGAAGCATTCTTGTTAAAGTAGCAGAAGACGCTGACGAAATAAAAATTCCCGAATATATAACGATGGTTATGCCGGATGTTCGCTTCCGTAATGTACATAAGCTGTACCTTCCGGGCTTGACACATCCGGTTGTTACAACCGTAAGAATGGATGATGCACCACCTGTAATAGCATTTAAAAATTCTTGCGATTATTCTGATACTGTCGGTATGACCTTTAAAACCTGTAAGGAATTTGAGATTATTGGAGAGGGTGCCTATAAGAGTGTTGACGGCATCATATATAGTGCAGATATGTCAATACTGGTCAAGTGCCCTGCCGGAAGAGAAGGGAAAATCGTAATTCCTGACGGAGTTGTTGAGATTGCTCCGGGAGCCTTCAGTAACAGTTGCATTCAGGAAGTCGTTTTCCCGGATTCGTTGCGAAAAATCGGAATGTCAGCCTTTGCTTTCTGCAAGAGGCTTGAACGCGTTGATTTTGGGCGCGGGCTTAAAGAGATTGGAGATTATGACAACAACAACTGCTTTCGTAGCTGTTCTAAAATCAGCTCTCTTGATATCCCAGAGCAGGTTAAGTTTATTTCACCGTTTGCGTTTCAAAAATGTAAGCAGCTTAAAACACTTATCCTGCATGAAGGCATTGAATATATAGAAGACAGCGCTTTTGCAGACAGTAAAATTGAAGCGGTTGAGTTTCCGGCATCATTAAAGCGTATCGGGATGTATGCCTTTTTGGATACGAGCCAGATAGTATTAAATTCAATCCCGGATGGCCTGGTGAGCTCTATTTCTTATGATAATGTCATTAATACTTACACTACAAAACATTATACAGAACTTATATTTAAGTCCGATGATTTCCATGCATTCCTGCCAAAATCAATCTCCTGGAATCATTTTGAAGAATACGATTCTAACCCGGAAAAGGTAAAAGACACCGTTCTATGTCGATTGGCGAATGAACCTTCATATGAATATAATACCGCTTTTGCTGAGTACAGATACAACAAAAACCAAAAAATAAAAGAGTATTTAAAAAAGAATTCAAAAGAAATCATCCAATGGCTGATTGACCTAAGCGATGAAAAAAGATTGATATACTTTTTGCAGTCCGGATTAGTAGACAAAAATGACGTAGGACAAATAGTTGATAAAATCCTGAACAGTAATTTGGAAAACAAGTCAGTAATAGCTGCTTATGCCCTCAACGGGCAAAAAACGGAACAAAAAGAAGAAAATATTGCATTTGCGCTATAGCCTAATCCCGGCAGGTTTAACTGTCGGGACTTTGTTTTTTTTGATATGGAAATTCAGCATATTGTTTTTGTAAATCTAAAAAATATTTAAAAAGAAAGGAATAAAAAAAGATGGACAAATACATAAAATATGATGCACAGCCTGGCGTTGTACTCTACATTGAAAATAAAGGTAATAATAGAGAGTGCTGCTATGACTTAGACATTAAAGATGACGTTACGGAACTGTATCTGATGGTATTTGATTTTTGTCTGGATGACAATAAAAAACAGTTTAAAAATGTCTCTAAAATTGTAATCCTTGATACATGCGGTGATTTGTGTTTACCAAATCAGATGTTTCCAAATGTGAAAGAAGTTATATCTTGTAATAACCATTATACCGTAAAGCAAAATAAACTGCTTCTCAACAATTTTAGTCGCAGTCTTATTAATGTTTTTGGCTGGAATACATCCGATGCGATAGATATGCGCGGAATTGAAGTGATTGAAGACGGAGCATTTTGTGGATGTCAAAGCCGCGTTCTTGAAAACTGTGATACAGATTACATTAAATGTAAAGAGCATGCTTTTGACGGGTCATATTTTTCAGAACAGCCATTTAACAATGGCGTTAAAATAGCCGGCTGTATTGTTATTGCTTTAGATAAAACAGCCGATAATGTCGTGATACCAGAGGAAACCAGGTGTATGGCTCATGGTCTTGATTTTAGCCAAATTAAAAAAATGACATTAAAGACATCTACATTCTGCTGCGATTATGATGGAAATCTGCCTGAAACACTTATTATTGATGGATGCAATGATATAGACAGTGGCGAAATTAAGGATATAACAGGATATGGTGTTAAGCATATTGAAGTTATCAATAATAAGAACTTTGTGACACTTGATGATATTGTGTATAATAAAACTAAGACGACAGTAGTTGCGTGCCTGGCTGAAAAAACAGGTATGGTTGAACTTCCTGAAGGAGTCACTAAGATTGAGCGTGAAGCGTTCAATTACTGCAAAATTAATTCTGTAAAATTTCCGTCAACATTGAGACTGATTAGTGATAATGCCTTTGCAGATTGTGAAAACCTGAGAACAATTGATTTTGGATGTGGGTTGACGCATGTCGGCTCTTCAGTGTCATGGTATACATTTGCATCTTCAGGTCTTGAAAAGATTAGTTTTCCAAGGCAGGTAAAAAGCATTGGAAGAGGTGCATTTTACGAGAGCCAGCTTAAAGAAATCACATTGAACGAAGGCCTTGAAATAATAGAAGAAGACAGCTTTATGATGTGTTTAGGTCTGGAAAGCATATCAATCCCTAAAACTGTATCCACAATCGGAAGATGCGCCTTATCATATGTAAAAAATGTATATGCAGAACATTTTACAGAAGATATGCTTACTGCCATAATCCTACCACCTGCTGTAAGAAGTAGCCAGTCGTTTACAGTATTGACGATTGACGCTCGAGAGGATGTTGGAATATGTAAAACGTTTTATGTGCCAAAACATTTAAAACATAAGCATATCAATACAGTAAAATGTGCGATATTTGATTTTCTTGCAGGCAAAAATGACATTACTAATCGTTTTTATATGTACTCTTCAAGCATGGATGAAAAGCAGGATACTGCACTTGCAATATATAAAGACTGCAAAGATGAACAGGCAAAAGAATATGTAAAAAAATATGCTGTAAGTATGCTTGAAAGATACATAGAAACAGAGCGTTATGATGATTTTATTGATTTCATCAATCTTGATATCTTATCTTCCGCAAGGTTAAAAAGTATTTTACAGATAACAGAAGATGCTCCAGTATTGGCAGCATGTGTTCTGGATAAACTAAAAACTAAAGATAACAGTAAAAAATTTGTCATCTGAAGAAATCATGCCGGCATTTAATGCCGGCTTTTTCTTGTTGCCGAAATTCGGCATATTGTATGTATAATTATGGCAGCTGCCAATTGCTGCCTGTTAAAAGAAGGGAGAAAAAATGAACGAATATGTCAGATACGAAAATATGCGATACGAGATGGCAGAATGTGCAGAAGTTGTAAGACGAGCTCTTGGCTTAACAGTGCCAGTATCTATCAAAGATTTAATGTCCGCGATGGATAAAATCGGAATACAATGTGTTTCGGATAGCAATCTTAATACCGATACTGAAATCAGGGTTCTTCCAGAAAACAACCCAGACTACGCGTTTCAGGTTGCATACAATGCAAAAATCAACGAAAGAAATCTGATTTTTTGCCTGGCTTCGGCAATGGGTGATATCCTGCTTCATCGGATTGATTTTTCGAAATAAGCGTGTTCAGTCTGTTTTTGCAGCCGCAGATATTCTGCGGCATTTTTTGTATGTAAAAGATATCCTGCATATTGTGTATGTAAAATACAAAGAAAGGAAGAAAGAAAATGTTAAATGAAATCAAAACCCAAGGTGGTAAAGTTACATTATACACTGAAAGGCCAAAAAGCAAATATTCATATACGTTAATTTGTACTGATATTGATGTGGATGATGACGTGCAGACTCTTACACTTATTTCAAATTCACATGAAATAGAAGCTGATTACGTGATGTATGACTTCAGGTCTGTTAAAAAGCAGTTTCCAAATGTTGAGACTTTAGTCATTACAGAAATGGTGATTGATGTTTACGTCAGTAATATGATGTTTCCTAATCTTAAACAGGTGGTATCAAAGAATAAAACGCATCTTTCTGGTGGCATGCTGGCTCGCAAATGCAATGACGGACAAGCCATCCTGCAAAATGTTTTCTGCCATAGTAAAGATTATGTGATTGATATGGCCGGCATAACGAAAATTGAAGATTATGCGTTTGATGGCTGCCAATCTGAAAACATTATCAATACAGGTGATATTACCAGCTGCAGCAAAAAATCATTTTATGGATATCCAGTATTATTCAATGAGCAAAAATACGTGAATGGTGTTTTTACAATTAATAACAGAATCCTGGTTGCTGTTAATGATGACAGTGTTGTTGAAATACCGCGTGATATAAATGTTGCGGTGGATAATCTCTCATTTGGTGAAGATGATAATAAAGAAGTAATTATTTATGATATAAACCAGCTCAGATATATTCCAGGCATAAAAGGCAAATTGACAATAAAAGATACATCGTATCTTACTTTTCTCCAAATGCAGGATATTTTAAATTATGCTTGTAGAGTAAAGGAATTAAATATTGTAGATAATCCATTTTACTGCACTGTAAATAATGCCGTTTTTACAAAAGACAAAAAAGTATTAGTATATTTTCAGAACAATATAAAGGGAAGATATGAAATCCCGGAAGGTACTGAGACTATATGGGATAATGCATTTTATGGAGCGTCATTAAGCTCTGTTAAGCTTCCAGAATCATTATGCTATATACATGCTAATGCTTTTTGTGAATGCAAGTTATCAGCAGTTGAATTTAACCATACAATGACACATTTTGAACAATGCTGTGGTAATGGCATATTCTCATCGTGTGGAACTTTTTCAGAGCTTGAAATTCCTGGATATGTGAAAGGTTTATCTAAGAATATGTTCAGTAATTCCAAGATAAACAAACTTGTTTTAAACGAAGGGCTTGAATCCATAGAAAGCGGTGCACTTTCTGGATATCCAGCACATGAAATTACATTGCCGAAATCATTAAAATATGTTGGTAATTACAATTTCTCTCAGGCAACAGTAATACATGTAACAGGAAAAAGAGTTCCCTATGGTTTATTGAAGGCAGTTACGTCTACATATTCACATCGTAAGGCTGACGGTGAAATAATCATAACCTTAATCGTGAATGGCAAGACATATTATCTTCCGCGTCACATGCCTTCTAAATTGGCGGCGCGTCTTGATGAACTGTTTTCCTTTTACGACGTAGTTCCGGAAGATGAGATTGATGGTCTGTTTCAGAAAGATGGCATGAATGCCATCGATAAAAGTTTACGGCAGGATATGATGATATGTTTGTATGACATCACAAAAAAGGATTGCTATAAACAACTATTGAAAAATGCCAAAAAGAGCATTGTCAAGCGTCTGTTTGAAAATGGTGATGAAAAGCAGCTGATACGTTTTTTCAGTTTTGGATTTTTTGCATCAAAAAGTCTTGATAACTTTATCAAGCTTGCAAGTGAAAAAGAGATGGTGGTGCTTGTATCATATCTGCTTGAAGAACAGAAGAAAAAATCCCCTAAAAAATCAACAAAATTTAATATTTAAACACGCGCCCGGCATATCCTGCCGGGCTTTTTTGTGTTACGGGAAGTTTTGCATATTAGATTTGTAACACAAACAAAGAAAGAACAAAGAAAGGAAATGAAAATTATGAAAAAACTGAACGATTTTGGACAGAAGATTGGCGGAGCAAAAAAAGATATATGGGCAATTTTTAAAGAGGCAACAGAGGATGAACAGAGCAAGATGGCAAGAAAAGCTGCCCTCTGGAAACATCCTAAATATGAAGCTCTTGAAAAACAGGGTATCCCGCGTGAAGTTCTCTTCTGGAGAGACCAGATGCGTGATGCAGTTGCACCTAAGCCAGTTAAAAACATTGGGATTGAGGAATATATGTCCTTTGTCCTTGATGTCAAGTCAGATGCGGAAGAGTGCAGGACTCTTGATGACATCAAGAAGTTCTATAAAGGTTCAGACAGCGAGATTCCCGGAATCTTTAAGTATCTGGAAAAGGCTTCTGATGACCCGAAAGACAAGCATTGGAAGTATGCCAGCAGCATCGCAAAGCAGCTTCTTGACGGTAATACGGTATTAAGATATGTGTATCATATTGACCGTATCAAGAAGGATAGCGACGCATCCATGTTCATGGCTACCCTTGACGAAAAGGAGAGCAAAAAGTATGAAATCATCAAATGTACTGCTGAAAACATGTGCAGCGAAAAATTTGATGATAAGCGTTTCAAAAATGTTATTACACTTCCGAATAGTATTGTAACATTCTTTGATACAGCAAACTATACTTCACTTCTTGCTGAATCGGATGAGAATGCCGTATACGTTCCGATGTACAACAAAAAGACCCGTATCGGCGTTGCACTGTCAGAGCTTGAGGCAAAAAATATTATTGCCAAAGATAAATCCAAAAGATTATCTGAAAAAGAAGATGCAAAGAAAGAAACATTTTTGCCGCCGCATCTTTCAGTTATTGAGAGAACCGGCAGCAGCTATAACTTCTTCAAGTTTTCTGATGGCGGAGTACTGATGGCAAGATATGGACTGCGTGGAGGAGAATTTGGCAATTATACTACTTCAAAAGACCGTATTGGCTCTATAAATATGGCTTATGACGCTTTTGAAGACCTGTATAAGGCTGTATGTATTTCTCCAAAAGATATTAGTCTTGGAGGTGGATTGGCAATTGCTTTCGGAGCACGTGGACGCGGTAACGCTATGGCGCATTATGAACTGGACAAAAATGTCATCAACATGACTAAAAAGCGTGGTGCTGGCTCTCTGGCTCATGAATGGGGTCATGCAATGGACGCGTATATCGCAGAGCAATTCGGTGTGCATGGATTTGCATCTGCTAACCTGTCAAAGATGCCAGAATCTGTTAAAAAGCTGGTTAAAGCATTCAAAGAGCAGGACGGAAAGGAGACATTTTTCTATGAGTCATCAAAGTTCTTTGATGGTGAATACAAAAAAGCCGGTAACGGTTACTGGTCATCTGCTCATGAGATGTTTGCCCGTGCTTTTGCATGCTATGTCAAAGATAAGCTGGATGGCAGACGCTCAGATTATCTCGTAGGACATGCTGAATGTGCAGTTTCCGGCGTGATGGTCGCTTATCCGCGAAAGGATGAGAGGAAATTTATCAATCAGTGCTTTGATGAGTTTTTTACAGATATGATTGAGAAGGGTATCTTATCAAAATATGAACCTGAAGCAAAGAAAGAAACTGATAATATTGAAGAAGTCAATATTGAAGACTTACTTTTTGAAGGCCAGGGCGGTCAGATGATGTTTTTCTAAATAGCAAAGAGAAGTGGTGATAACATCACCGCTTCTTTTTTTTGCAAAAAAAATCCCGGCAGATTTCTGCCGGGGAAAGTTAAATGATAAAATCAGAAGCATCGTTACAGTCTGCCAGTGCATTTAATGCTGCTGCCGTAAGAACCGTATCATTCTGTTCTTGTGCAAATTTCAGCAGTTCGTGAAGCTCTTGCTGTGTAAATATTTTCATTGATAAAAGCTCTATCGTCAGTTCGTTATTTTGCATGTTGAGGCAATGCTTTAGGATTGAATTTGACATAATCTGTAAAAGCTTTCTCAGTCCGTTTTTGTGAGTATGCTTATACAGCGTTAAGATAGACCTTATTGAAAGTTCGGGGTCATTGATATTTTTACATAAATCTACCAGATAGTCATCAGGCAGTGTCTTAAAGGTGCTTAGGAGGTAATCAAGCTTATTTGCCTGCCAGGTGCTGATATATCTTGTGAAATACAGCTTTTTTGCCTGCCCGTCCTGCATCATATTCAATACAAAAATGACATCTTCGTTGTTAATCTTAATTGCCTCTATACGTTTACTGTATGATTGTGTGCTTTTTGCAATATCTACAATCAGTCCTACAGGGACATCGCCGCAGATGTTGAAAACTTTTACGCCATGAAAGTTATCTGGCGCTATCATCTTTAATGATGCCGGAAGCGTTATGGTGTCAACTGTGACGTTTCTGAATGAATTACGCCCGATATACCGGAGGCCTTCATGTAATACCACGGATTCCAGATTGACGTTATGGAACATATTTTCACATGTTGCAGTAACGCATGATGGAATTTCTATATGCTTTAAGCCAGTACAATTCTGAAAGATTCCGAAAGCACCAAATTCCCCATAATCAGTAATGCCGTTTCCAAGCTTAACCTCTGTCAGCATTTCGCATCCATAAAAAGCATAAGAGCCGATGCCGCTAACTGTGTCTGGAATTGTTATGGACGTTATGTGACATCCTGAAAATGCATATGACCCGATAGTCTCTGTTTTGCATGGTATAGTATACCTGTCTTTATTTTGTGGACAATATAGCAATATTTTTTCGTCTGCAGTAAATATAGCGCCATCAATTGATTTGAGGAATTTGTTTTCTTTTGTGATATTGATGTTTTTTGCATTTATGTTGCCGAAATACTGTGATATATTTGGCGTTTCTAATGCATGCTTGTCATTGATACTTATTGTATCAATATCATATTTTTCAAGATACCATTTGAATTTCGCCAGACAGTCAAAAGAATCAAAACTTACCTCTTTAATACTGCCTGGAAACTCACATGCCGAATAAATATCAATATCATTAGGAATATTAAGCTTAGTCAGTCCTGGCTTTATTGATACGATTACTTTTCCGAATTTTATTGTACCGTCAGCATATTCTTCATCATTAAACAGAAACTTGCAATCTTTAAATGCATTTTCTTCACATCCCCAGACATCATCAGAATTGATGACTTTTGAAATATGGCATCCTGAAAATGCACCATTGCAAATGTATTTGACATTACGCAAATCAACTGTTTCTCCACGCTTTATGCAAAAGGCGTTCATTAGATATCCTGGTTCATCACTTTGTGCGATGAGCATAGGAACATCGTTAATGTATCGCTTATTATTGGAAATGATATGATTTACATTTGGAAACATACGGTTGTCTATATGTATGGCTCCGATATCATCTTCAATGATAAGCGTTTTTACATCGGGGAATGTCTGTTCTATACCTTTGAGCCTATATACAAGACCATGTGTAAGGTGATTACATATACTGATATTCTGCCATAAATAGCTTTGAGATTTTGCTTGATGCACGATATCCTTCAAGGATTCCGGAGACAAAAACGTAAAAGTATCAGTTCCTGGTTCAATATCAATGTACTCACATTTTCCATGTGTTGAAATATAATAGCTTGCTCGTTCTGTTTTTATTTCTACCATTTAAAAACTCCTTTCGTGTTTATTGTTTGCAAAAATAATATGCTGAATTTTGGATATGCTTGGTATTGGTCTGAGTGCCAATTTTTTCTGTATGGAAACACAAAAAAAAATCCGTAAAAAAATATCGTTCCTGCAGAAATTCAGCATATTAAATATGCCAGAGGAAATAAGGCCTCTGAGAATTTAAAAATAAGGAGACAATAATTATATTATGTTAACAATTGATGAAATTAGACAGGGATTAAAAGATAATGGATATATTCCAAATGATGATATCTGCTATGCAGTATTCGCTGCATTATCATTAAATAAGCCAGTTCTGATTGAAGGAGACCCTGGTGTCGGTAAAACTTCATTGGCAATTGCCGTTGCAAAAATGCTTGGTCTGCCGTTCCTGCGTCTGCAGATGTATGACGGGCTTACAAAAGATGATATTTTATACGATTACGATTATCAGCGCCAGTTGCTGACATTGGAAGCAGTAAAACCAAAAATCAATGAAGAGATTAAAGACCTTAACGTAAATGCAGCAATCAAAAAAGTGTCCGGGGATGTTGATTTTTACGGCGAAGAATTCCTGATTCCACGTCCAGTTCTGCAGACAATTAACGGTACCGGAAGGAAGCTTCTCTTAATTGATGAAATTGATAAGTCATCAGAAGAAACAGAATATATGCTGTATGAATACCTTGAGAGATACGGTATCAACATTCCACAGCTTGGAGCAGTAGACTGTCCGGAAGGCCAGGAGCCAATCGTTTTTCTTACATCAAACGGATACCGTGAACTGTCCGGTGCTATGCGCAGACGATGTGGGTATTTATATATTCCAAAGAAAACCCGCGAGGAAATCATCGAAATCCTGAAAAATAATGCCAAAGTAAATGACAAAGTGGCTGCCGGTATTGCATCCTGTATCGTATCATTACAGGAAGAAAGCCTCAAGCATCCGGTGTCTATCTCAGAAGCGGTAGACTGGGCAAACTTTTTAAGGAATGACGCAAATAAGGTAAAAGTAATGAATTCTATTGGCCTGCTCGCCAAAGACAGACGAGATATGGGTATTATCAGAAAGACTGTCGAATCCTATGCGGGAGTGATTGCTGGATAAGGAGGACTCGTGATGGCAAGAAGATGCGAAACATGCCCTATGCTTGACAGATGCAATGAGGCAATGACCGGCGTGTGTATGATGGAAGACATTGATGAGGCTATGTTGGCAGAAAATACTGCCGGCAGTGCCGGCGACGATTCTTCATACCTGTATGAATTTATTTTTGAAGCCTGCGAATATTTCAGCAGCCTTGGCTATATCTGTAATTCGTCTGAAATTTTTTCCGTCATCAGTGATATGCATGGCGGACAGATGGATGTTAAAAAGCTGCTTTCGGCAATGATAACACACAGCTATAAGGAAGCATTGATGTTTAATAAGGTCTATGAAGAATTTGTCGAAAGGTATTATCACAGACATCGCGAAGAGAGAAATGCGAAAAATGAGTATGAAAAAAACAAACAAAAAATAAATGAAAAACTGCAGCGGCTGACCGGACGTCAGAAAGAACTGATTGAGCAGCGGGAAGCCGGACAGAAAGAATCAAAAGAAGTGAAAAAAGCACAACAGACTGAAGAGCTACAGAAAAGTATTAAGAACCTTGACGAGTGTCTGGAAGGGCAGAAGCACCTTAAAAACCTCGTGGAGACTGTGAAAAGCGGAATAAAACCGGAGCAGAGCCAGCTTATGAAGGAAGTGAAAGCTGCTTCCATGAAAGCCTGTATGAAGCCGAACAGCAGTGAATTGATGGAAGCCATCAGGGAACGCGGAAAACAGCTGAAGGCAATTAAGGATGACGCAAAGAGTCTGAATAGTCAGATTGCACAGACCGAAAACGACATAAAGACAATGCAGAAAAAAATGGAAGAGGAAGACAGAAAATTCCAGAACCGAATGAATGAGATAGTGAAGGAACAGTCTCTTTCACACCGTGCAGAATTCAATAAAGCCCTTGCCAAAAATGCAGTCCGGTCAAAACATGTCGGGGATATGGTTCTTGAAAAGAACTTTTCAAAAATGACAGATACGGAAAAGCGGCAGATTGCAGATTATATCAAAGACAACGCAAGAAAATTCAGGACAAAAATGTCAAGAAAAATACGTGCAAATAAGGCATCCAGGATTGACATTCCGGCTACAATCAAGAAAAGCTGCCAGACAGGGGGTGTTCCGTTAAGGCTTATCCATCAGAAGCCGGTAAGGCAGAAATCAAACCTGATACTGATTCTTGATGTGTCAGGCTCCTGTAACAATGCGTCTGAAATGATGCTGGTATTTATGCATGCGATGAAGGAAGTTTTCCCTGGTGGCTGTAAGACTTATGCTTTTACAAACAGACTGTATGATATATCAAAGTTTTTTGATACGGATAATCCGAATGAGACCGTCAAGTCTGTGTTAGACGCAATCCCACGTTCTGGGGCATATTCTAACTATGAAGTCCCGTTCAGGACGTTTTATAATGAGCATATGAGTGAGGTGACCGGTGATTCTTATATTTATTTCATCGGTGACGCAAGAAACAATAAAAACGCCAGCGGCGAGGATTACGTGAAAGCTATTGCGAGAAAAGCGAAAAAGGCTTTCTGGCTGAATACCGAAGAGGTTGATAAGTGGAATCACGGAGATTCAATCATGGGCGTGTATGCAAAATATATGACAAGGGTGGCGCAGACGGTTACGCCGGCTGAGTTGCTTGGATTTTTGGAGATGTGAGAAATACCCGCAAACACGCCGCAGGGAAACCTGCGGCTTTTGTGTTGCCAGCAAAACCATTCTTTCTTTCCCTTAAAAATCCCGCATACTAATTACAAAAGCAACAAGAAAGGAGCAAAAAAATGCCAAACGCAGATAATAAAGAGTTCAAAACGATATACCGTTCGCCGTATTCTGTAGATGCATCGGCGAGTGCTAAAATGCTGAACAAATATTACGATGCCAATAAAGACGGAGAAATAGTAGACGTGGTGACTCTGACAGAGCCATATAACGTAATCGGGCACCACGCATTTGATTTCTGTCATATCAAAGAATTGACCCTTCCAGACACCGTGATGCGGCTTTGTCGTCTTGCTTTCGCAGACTGCAAGACGCTTAAAAAAGTCACGCTCGGAAAAGGGATAAAAAAGTGTGGAGAAGACTTGATTTTCCGGTCAGGAGTGCAGGAAATCGTCTGGACAAAACCAATTGGGGAAGATGTAGATGAAGCATTGTCGTCATTGCTGTATGGACTAATCCGGGAGGAATCTTCAATATTCTACCGTACAGACGAAATCCGGCTGAACAAAGGAAGAATATTTCTCAAGACAGGAGAAGCACAGAAAACATTTCTGCTGACATACAATGGCAGGAGTGTAAGACTTCCAAAATACATTAATAATTACATCAACATGTTTGTCATCCAGGATATGGTGCACGCGGCTCTCGCCAGCGACACAAAAGAGATTAGCCAGTCTCTGTCATACCGCCTCATTCTTGAAACGATGCAGGATTTTCAGAACAAAGTGAGCGTTGCACTGGAGCTCTATATATTGGAAGGCTCGTCAGATGCGAAAAAATACCTCCAAAACAATGCGGCAAAAATCGCAGAGGCGTTTGCGGAAGGCGAAGATGATATCGCCTTATCAAAATTTGTATCCCTCGGCCTGATGGATACAGAAGCACTGCTGCATACACTGCCAATCGCCCAGGAAAAGGAACTGCCGACATCCATAGCGTACCTGCTGGAAGAGATGCGGAAATACAATTTAAGACTTCCTGATGCTTTGGAAATTTAAGATAATAAGTGGGAATTCTCGGTTATTTAATTTTCGAGATGAAAACGCCTAGAGATACAAATAAATAAAAATATCGCTTGCGACCTACTAATTTCTCTACGTTTCGGCGTAGAGAAATTTTTATTTCATATAAAATTTTTCCGCAAAAAATCATCCCATTTTAGATTTTTTCAGCATATTAACTATGTAAGAAAAAACAGGAGGTTTTTGATATGGCAAAGAAAAAGTCCATACGGGTTGATTTTGTAAAATCTTGTATTACATATAACAAACTGAATAAAATTGCCATATCAGGTATTGAAAATACCTGTAAGCAATTGCGTCTTGATAGTATTTACGATGTCATTAATGGCAGACTCGCAATTCCGTCCAGGAGACCATCAGGAAAGAAGTCTTCTTCAAAACGTGTTGCAAAATGCGATACTGTATTTGTAGCTTACAGATTTTGCGGCCATCCGACAGAAGAGCAGGCATCAGACTTAAACCAGAATATTGGCGCTTCACGCTTTATGTGGAACCGCATGCTCTCAGATTATAAATTGATGTGGAAGATGTATGGCATTTCAATACCTATGACCCCGGCTGATTACAAAGATGTATCCGGGCTGGAATGGCTTAACGACAGAGATTCCCTGGCACTGGCAAATGTCCAGCTAAATCTTGAAAAGGCAAGAAGTGATTATTTTGCCGGTGAAAGAGGTGCGCCTAAGCGTAAGAAAAAACATCAGTGCAAGGATTCCTATACGACAAACCGTGTCGGAAAGAATATCCGTATTGAGGATGGCG
>OLON01000398.1_pt1 | contig 30553 bp, 38 predicted proteins | sample 1672691 | NCBI WGS metagenome assembly OLON01 (sample SAMEA3136714, study PRJEB25190) | human gut metagenome | biome: human gut; feature: human-associated habitat; material: faeces | place: Austria | collected 2013
TAAACAGAAAATCCTCATCGTAGATGATGACAACAATATTGCAGAGCTGATTTCTCTGTATCTTACCAAGGAATGCTTTGAAACCAAAATCGTAAATGACGGCGAGCTTGCACTGAAGGAATTCCAGACCTTCCGCCCGAACCTGATCCTTCTGGATCTGATGCTTCCGGGCATTGACGGCTATCAGGTATGCCGGGAAATCCGCCACACCTCTGATGTGCCCATTATCATGCTCTCCGCAAAAGGAGAAACCTTTGACAAGGTGCTTGGCCTGGAGCTTGGAGCTGATGATTACATTATCAAGCCTTTTGACTCCAAGGAACTGGTAGCCCGCGTCCGCGCCGTGCTCCGCCGCTTCCAGCCAAAGCCGACAGCCGTTGTCAGCGACGAAAAATGTGCATCCTACCCAGATCTTACCGTGAACCTTACCAACTACTCTGTTACCTACATGGGAAAACAGGTGGACATGCCGCCTAAGGAACTGGAGCTTCTTTATTTCCTGGCAGCCTCACCCAATCAGGTATTTACAAGAGAGCAGCTTCTGGACCATATCTGGGGCTATGAATATATTGGAGATACCAGAACCGTAGACGTGCACATCAAGCGTCTCCGTGAAAAGATCAAAGATCATCCAAGCTGGTCCATCTCCACAGTCTGGGGAATCGGATATAAATTCGAGGTGAAAAGCGAATGAGAAAAACAGTGCACAGCAAACTGATCGCCTGTTATATTCTCATCGGAATCATTGGTTTTCTTTTTGCCACAGCAGGAGGATCACATTTTGTGGAATCCTATCTGGAAGGTGAGGTAGGACACCGCTTATATGACGGTGCCACCCGCTTTGCTTCGGATGAGATTGCAAAGACGCAGATCACAGAAGCGGACAAAGAAGGCCTTCAGAAACTGGTGGATATTCTGGCTTCTGGGGAAGAAGCAGGCGTGCTGCTTTTTGATGAGAATGCTCATGTGCTGGTTCATTCCTCCAATATTGCTTCCCGAATGGCAGTTTTTGATGCAAAGTCCACTGAAACGGACTTTGCAGATGCAGATAAAGCAGCTATCAATGATAATATCTCCCCATTTGAGCTGGATTCTGAGCTTTGGGAATCAGCGGAATACCGAATCAGCAATTTTTACGGTTATTTCGACAGCCCGCAGTTAAACGTGGTAGCTCCCATAAAGGATTCTGAGAAAATCCTGGGATATGTGACCTATCATTATGACATGCAGCAGCTTTATCAGAAACGCAGTGGTCTTCTTGGAATCCTTCAGATGATTTTCTTTGGAGTATACGCACTTTGCGGACTTTTGCTTCTGTTCTACCAGAAATGGGTGCACATTCCCATGAAGCAGATCATTAAGGGGGCTTCGGAGTATGCAAACGGAGATCTGACCTACCGCATTCCGGTAAAGTCAGAGGACGAGCTGGGTTACCTTTCCAATACCCTAAATTACATGGCTGACAAGATCAACCAGAACGGGGAGTACCAGCGAACCTTTATCGCCAATGTTTCCCATGATTTCCGCTCTCCCCTTACTTCCATCAAGGGCTATGTGGAAGCGATTCTGGATGGTACCATTCCGCCGGAGATGCAGGACAAATACCTGAATATTATTTCCCATGAGGCAGACCGTCTGGAAAAACTGACCCGCAGTCTTCTGGTGTTGAACGATCTGGATCAGCGCAAACGGATGATGAACATCCGCCGTTTTGATATCAACGATGTGATCAAGAATACAGCCAATACCTTCGAGGGAACCTGCTCCCGGAAAAATATTGATCTGGAGCTTTTGCTGTCCGGCAAGGAACTGTTTGTGGAAGCGGATATGGAACAAATCCAGCAGGTACTGTACAACTTACTGGACAATGCTATTAAGTTCAGCAATGACAATTCTTCCATCAACATTGAGACAACTGTGAAGAATGGAAAGGTGTTCGTGTCTGTGAAGGATCACGGAGTGGGAATTCCAAAAGAAAGTCTTTCCAAAGTGTGGGATCGTTTTTATAAGACAGATACTTCCCGTGGAAAGGATAGAAAAGGAACCGGACTTGGACTTTCCATTGTAAAGGAAATCATCCGGGCACATAATCAGAATATTAATGTAATCAGTACAGAAGGGGTTGGAACAGAGTTTATCTTTACCCTGGAAAAAGCGAAGTGAGAAATTTGGGGATGGCAGAATCTGCCATCCCCTGTTTATTATTTCCAATTTTCTCTGCCATACAACTGCTTATTCTTTACTTCCAGTCGTATTTCCGTAAATGTCCTTCCAGCTTCAGATGGGCGAAATCATGCTGGCGGAAGGCTTCGTAGAGAATGATGGCTACGGAGTTGCTTAAATTCAGGGACCTGGTCTCGCCGAACATGGGGATTCTGACACAGGTTTCCTGATTGTCTCTTAAAATCTCTTCCGGAATTCCGGCGCTCTCTTTGCCAAACATGATGAAGCAATCGTCCTCATACTGTACATCCGCGTAGGTCTGAGGAGCTTTGGTAGTGGCATAGTAAATCTTCGCTCCTGGATTCTTTGCCAGAAAGTCCTCGTAATCCACATATCTGGTTACGTCCAGATCCTTCCAGTAATCCATTCCGGCACGCTTCAGTGCTTTCTCACTTAGAGAAAAGCCCAGGGGCTCGATCAGATGAAGACGTGTTCCTGTTGCCACACAGGTACGTCCGATATTTCCTGTATTTGCCGGAATCTCCGGCTCATGAAGTACAATGTTTAAGGTTCCCATTTTATTCTATTATTATCTCCTGTTTCTGCAGTACTTTATAAATCTCATCTTTCGCAGGTCTTTCCAGATATCTGCCGTTTCCGTTATAATACAGCATTCTGTCATTCCCACTGTTGGTCTGGCCAATTACGGCAGCCATAAGGCCCATGCGGCGAAGCTCCAAAACCAGCGCCTCTCCTGCCGGAACGCCAATCAAAATAGTTCCCTCTGACTGCAGTTTATATGGATTTACATCAAAAATCTCACAAATCTCAATGGTTTCCTGCCGGATGGGCACTTTGGTAAAATCCATTTCCAATCCCACCTGGGAAGCTTCCGCCATTTTCCAGAGGGCACTTAGAAATCCGCCCTCTCCCATAGCATATAAAGCAGTGGCCCCAGCTTTCTTAGCTGTTTCCCAGGCTGCGCTTTCCTCTGGATTTTCTCCTACACCGTAACTCTCCTGCATGTTCTCAGAATCATACAGAAATCCCTGGGAAAAATGTTCCCTGAGAATCTCATGCTTTTCTTTTGCAATCAGGGCAGTTCCCTTAAGGGCTACGGCTCCTGCCACAACCAGCTCATTTCCCGGCGAAAGCTGCCCGCAGATTTCTGCCTGCAGCGCCTCCATAGCTGCTTTTCCAAGTCTCATCTTCCCACATCCTTACAGAAGAAGAGAAATGACCGTAGGCACTACCATTGCCAGAACAAGAATCACTGCAATGATGGCTGTCACAAGCTTTCTTTTTTTCGGATCAAACATTCCCATATTTCTAACCTCTCTTTATAGCTGGATCTCACGCACTGCGGCATTGTTCAGCAGCGGATCCCGGTTTTCATAATCAAATAATAATACTCTGCCGTCACGGAATACCTCAATCTGGGCAGTCTTCGGAATCTCCTCCCTGCGCCTGTATTCCCAGATGGCTTTCTCGTAAGGCTTCTGGTCCTTTTCAAAGGACGGATGGCTTTTGAGCTTTTCCCGAAGATACAGATCGTAAATCATGGAATCTGCCACCTTTTCCCAGGTAATGGCGTCCTTAGAACCGCCAGTCTCTTCCCTGACAAACTCCAGCAAAATCTCATAGCGTCTCATTCTGGAATGGGAAATTTCAGAATAGCCTTTTTTCTCATAGTACTGTCCCAGTTTCTCGTACAGGGTAAACGCATCCTCAAAAAGCGGCTCTATACAGGCAATAGTATTCTGAAACTGTCCGCTGTTATAGTACACTTCTACCATACTTTCCACCATTTTCAGGCGCAGAATGTCCTCGTAAGGCAGCCATTTGGTTCCCAGTACCTCATAAGGCTCCTGTTCTTTGTACACGATCTGGTACTCTTCCACCATCTCTTTCATATGAGAGCCTTTCAGCACCTTCAAAAATCCAAGCTGAAGCTGCTGGGGCTTCAGTGCGTACACGTCGTTGAAGGATCTGTGAAAGCTTTCATAGTCCTCGTAGGGAAGACCTGCGATCAGATCCAGGTGCTGGTGAATATTCTGAAAACTATGAATGCGGTTTACGATTTCTGCCAGCCTTGGGAAATCCATGGTACGGTGAATGGCACGGATAGTGTCCGGATTTGTGGACTGTACTCCAATCTCCAGCTGGATCAGTCCCGGGCGCATAGTGCTCATCAGCTCCAGTTCATTCTCCCTGATCAGGTCTGCGGAAATCTCAAAATGGAAGTTGGTGATTCCATTGTCGTGATCCTTTATGTACTGCCAGATGGCCATCGCATGGTCATGCTTGCAGTTAAAGGTTCTGTCCACAAATTTTACCTGAGGCACCTTGTGATCCAGGAAAAACTGCAGTTCCTTTTTGACCAGGTTAATATCTCGGAATCTTAATTTCTTGTCGATGGAAGACAGACAGTAGCTGCAGGAAAAAGGACAGCCCCTACTGCTTTCATAATAGATGATGCGGTTCTCAAAATCCTCCAGGTTCTCATATGCAAAGGGAACCTTGCTCAGATCCATAAGCTGACGCCATCCGTTGTTCTGAAGAGCTCCGTCCGCTTTTCGATATACAAGTCCTCTGGTTTCTTCCAGGGTGACACTTCCGTCCACATAATGCTTCAAAAGCTCCAGGAAGGTTTCCTCCCCTTCTCCTACCATAACGCCATTAAAGGCAGGATTTTTCCCAAGAAAGGTTTCTGCATCGTAGGAAACCTCCGGGCCGCCTGCCCAGAACGGAACATCCGGCAGGATCTTGCGAAGATCCTGCATCAGTTCCCGCACAAAGGTAATGTTCCAGATGTAGCAGGAGACACATACCACATCCGGATGACAGCGGTAGATGTCTTTCAAGATGTCATCTTTTAGCTGGTTAATGGTGTATTCCCGAAGCACAACCTGGCTGTCATATTCCTTTGCATAGGCTTTCAGATTAAAGACAGCCAGATTGGAGTGTATATATTTTGCGTTGCATGCTGCAAGTAATATCTTCATTTTAGATTACTCGTCAAGCAGCTTTTTCAGGTCTTCTTTTTCTGTAAGGCCAACCAGACGGTGTGCTTCCTCGCCATTCTTGAATACGATCAGAGTGGGAATGCTCATAACACGGAACTGCTGTGCAAGCTCCATGTTCTGGTCTACGTCAACCTTGCCTACTGCATAGCCTTCTTCTCCCAGTTCTTCCACGATTGGGCCCTGACGCATGCATGGTCCGCACCAGGTTGCCCAGAAGTCCAGAAGGAACGGTTTCTCAGATTTCAGTACTTCTTCTTCAAAATTCTGTGTTGTGATTACTTTTGCCATAATTGATTCATCCTTTCTATCTGATATTATTTTGTAACTGTTGATTTGCTGCGCACATACTGATTGGCGCTGATGCCTGCCTGGGCGCCGTCATAGACGGCTTTCGCCACCTGGAGAAGTCCTCCGGTACAGTCGCCTGCCGCGAAAAGACCGGGGATGGAGCTCTCCATCTTATCGTTTACTTTTATGTTTCCTTTCTCGGTAAGGGATGCGCCCATCTGCCTTGCCATCTCCGCGCTTCCTGCAGTTCCCATAGCCACGAAAATGCCGTCAGCGGGGGCGAAGGTTTCCTGCTTCGTGGAATCTTTGCACTCCTGTGTGCTGACTTCTGCCTCTTCTTTCTTTCCAGAAATCACACGCAGCCCGGATACCTTGTCATCACCTTCCACGCACTGAATCTTCATGGTATTCACTGCAAAAGACGGCTCTCTGGAAAATTCCGGTTCTTTGCCATCGGTATAGATGGTAACAGAACCTGCCATTGGGGCCAGTTCTTCTGCCTCATGAAGCGCAAAGTCACTGTTTCCAACCACGGCAACGTCTTTGCCTCTGTAAAAGAATGCGTCGCACACCGCACAGTAGCTGACTCCTCTTCCCTCGAACTCCTTAATTCCAGGAATGGAAGGAGCTTTTCGTTTGCTTCCTGTGGCAAGGATCACGCTGATAGTCTCGAAATCTCCGGCAGTAGTCTTTACCTGGAAGGTATCAAATCCGCCAATGCCAAGAACCTGGGCATCCAGAATCCGCACGCCAAGAGCCTTCGCCTGGGCTAATCCAATCTCAAAAAGCTCTTTGCCGGACACAGGATGATCCATGCCGTAGTAATTCTCTATTTTCTCCGCTTTTTCCAAAGCGCCGATTCCATTGTTGATCACAAGGGGATCCATGTTGGCCCGCGCAGCATACAAGGCTGCTGAAATTCCAGCCGGTCCGGCGCCGATGATCACTATTTTTTCCACATTCTCACCTGCTTTTTATCAGATTGCCTGTAGGGATTTCTCTGTTGCTGCTCACTGTGAGTCAGCAATACTGCTTCTACAGGTTACTGCCATTCTAACATTACTATATATGAAAAGCAAGGCATGGATTTTACAATGGCTATCTCTTTTGGACGTTTTGCATTCTTGAAATTGACAGATTTTACAGATTTTTGCAAAAATTCTGTTGCATGCGAAACATTTCTGTGGTATGATAACGTCTGTAAGTTCAAAGAACTTGCAAATGCCCAGATAGCTCAGTTGGTAGAGCAGAGGACTGAAAATCCTCGTGTCGCTGGTTCGATTCCGGCTCTGGGCATTTTTCTATACCTTTTTTTTGCTCACGGCTGGTTAGAAAAAGCCTGGGCATTTTTCTATACCTTTTTTTTGCTCACGGCTGGTTAGAAAAAGCCTGGGCATTTTTTTGTTAGAAAAAGCTGCCCCCGGAGGGACAGCCTTTTTATTTACTCGGATAGCATTTTGTCGAGGATTTCGTTCAGCATCTCTCTTGATGTGACCTGGATTGCCTCAATTCCCATATTCCTTGCCGCTTCCACATTGTCTGCGCGGTCATCGAAGAACAGGCACTCCTCTGCTTTCAGATCATATTTCTCCAGAAGCAGCTCGTAGATTCTTCTGCCAGGTTTGATCTCCTTCACCTGATAGGAAACGATTCCACCGTCAAGAACCTTCAAAAAAGAAGCATCCTTCGTATGCATCTCGAATAATTCTTTTGAATAATTGGACAATATGTAGATGTTATAGCCTTTTTTCTTTAGTCCGATAACCTTTTCCCAGATTTCAGGACGCTTCACAGCCATCCTTTCTCCATTTCTGAGAAACCATTCCATTACCCGAATATCCTGCGGATACAATTTACCGTATTCCAGAATCGCCTCATCCAGAGTAATCCGGCCACCGTCCAGACCAAGTCCCCACAGATCATTCTCAAACATTTCGTTTCCGATTCTGTTTGCCTCCTCCGAAGACAGCCCAAAATCTTCTGTGAGCATCTCAAACCAACGATACCCGATCAGAACATTTCCAACATCAAAAATCAAATTGCGAACCATATTAGTCATCATAACCATTCGGTTATCATCAAAAAACTGTATACGTTTTTTCATCGGGGCAAAGATTCCTTCCTCTCTTTTTTGTTGATTATAATACAATTTCAATAAGAAGAAAAGCCCTTACATTCCTCGCGGGCAGCTGCAGGATTGTGAGGGCTTTTCTTTTTCTGTTATCAATTGTTACTTTAACAGATTCACTGGCTTTTGTCACGCATTATCGTGCGAGATAATTCACTATATTTCGAGATTACAGACTCTTTACCATCGCGTCAAAACCGGCTGTTTTCAGCTTCTTTACTACCGTATTAGCCGCATTTTTGGTACTGTAGGTGCCCACCTGGACACGGTATGGAACGAATCCAGATACCTTACGGATGGATGCGGAGAAGCCTTTCTTTTTCAGGAGTTTCACCATCACGTTTGCATTGTCTTTTTCACCGTATGCTCCTACCTGGATGTAATACTTGGCGCTACTTTTCTTCTGCAAAAGATTTTTAATCTGATTTTGTGTCTTTTCTCCGGCAAGGGCATCCTCAGTCAGGCCGTTATCCTTCTGGAATGCCTTAACCGCTTTTTCGGTAGCGTTACCGAAGATTCCATCTGCACCTGCTGCTCCGCAGTTATATCCCAGTTTTATAAGATTCTGCTGAAGCTGTTTAACTTCATCTCCAGAATCTCCCTTTCGAAGATAATTTCGTTTTTCTGGTATACCTATATAAGATGCGGTCTTTTCTACAAAAGATGTCCACAGTCCTTCATCCAGGATCCTGCGCGGGCAATGTTTACGTGATGCATCATAGTGACGTTTCAACCGATCCGTTCCCCAGCCATACTGTTTCAGCAGAAAAGCAGCCAGTTGTTCTGCCTTGTCTACAGCCACATAATAATCCGTCTCCGGATTTACACAGATTTCAATATTGATGCTGTTTCGATTTGTGATTCCATACTTGCCTTTTCCATCTCCTACCGCCCAGGCTCCGTCTGAATGCTCCAGGGTCTGGTAAATACTTTTAGAATCCACATAATAATGCACAGTGGCATCCAGGTTTCCATTACTCATGGCTCTTGCGTGAGCGTTTGCATCCGCATCTTTTCCCCAGTTATCTGTCTCATGGATTACCACGTAAGCCGGTTTGTTCTGACCTACATAGCATTTCTTTTTGGTGATCATTTTAATAATATCCATAGTCTTCCTCCACAAAAATTGAGGGCGATCACTCGCCCTCGTCAATATCTTCTCCATCTTTATTGATTGCCTTGTCTGCCACTTCCAGTCCCTTGATCAGGATCTTCGGGACGTCCACTCCCATCTCCACCAAATTCTCACAAATAGATCTGATCTCATTTACTAACAGAGATGCTAGGACAAAGAAGCCAAGTAATGTGGTGATTCCCAGATCAACGCCAAGCGTCTTTCCGATCTCCACAAACACTGCAGATGCTCCAAAAGCTACCGCAATCATGATCCAATAAGCCAGCTTTTTCAGGACTCCTTTCCAACCAGCCTTAGAATTTTCTTTGTGTGCCAGGCGGGATTTCATCCAGCCAGTGATCCAGTCGGCAATGTTGAACGCCAGGAAGAGTGCAAACAGGATCCAGTGTTCTCCAAAGATGTAGCTTAATACAGCAACGGCTGCGCCAATAGTTGCATTATACATATTGATAACCTTCATATTATTATGTTCTCCTTCTTATATGATATTTTATGTTATTTTGTGGTAAAAAAAAGACCTGTTACGGTCTCGCCCTAATTCTCATAGTTATGTTCCTCCTCGTCTACATATTTTCTGCAATGGTATTCTACAATGTCCATCTCATTTTCAATTTCCTCCAGGGTTTTAACCTGGCTCCCTTTGATGAGGAGAAGAAGATCATAGATGATGGACCATAGTTTACTGATTATCTGAAGTTTCGTCATCGTTGATCAGATCCTGATACTCCTCTTCTGTGATTTTTCCGCGTTCTTTGGCCTGCTCTACCATCTTGAGCCAGGACTCACGGTTATAAATTTTCTTCATTTTCAGTAAAATTTTGTACATTTTCTTCCTCCTCCGTTTCTTCCGGAATATAAACATCTGTCATTGCTGCCAGGTACTGGATTGTTACCTTCTGGGCCTCGATTGTCCGGCTCTGCTTTTCTACGGTAGCTCTGAGGTTTTCATCCTCTGCCGCTTCCGCAGGTGTCTGATTAAGTTTTTTAACTTCCATTGTTCTCATCCTTTCTTAATTCTTTTAAATAGTTATCCATGCGCTGGATCAGCTTATAGGAATTTCCCTTTTCAGCATTATTTTTCCAACACTTGTAACACTCATCTACCTTGGATGGTGATATTTCTCCTCTTTTGGATTTATTTACCATGCTTCTGAGTTTCTTTCTCCTGCGTTTACAGACATGATTCCTCTTTTCTATCCCCGCATCCGTGGGTGCGGGGATTATATGATTATTTCGATTATATTACGGCAAACGGGGCGAAGCGATGCGCGAGCGCAGCGATGCTGGTGTATGCAGAGCCACTGTTAAGCACGTACCACGCACTAGACGCACTGCCGCGGTAAGCCGAACGCAAACGGACATTCTGAGGTGATGTATGATTCTCTACAGCGTATGTGATCATGCGTGGGAGTGCCTGATACTGTGGAAGCTTTGTTTTGGATCCGCTTCTTCGTTTCCAGTACTCATGTGCATTTCCTTCTCCCGCAATCTGAGGATTGTAATACATCTGCTCCAGAGATGGAAGGAACACTTTATCATATGTGACATCTGCCTCGCCACCATCCTGAACCGTATTTGTGTAAGTTACTACTTTTACGGTCTTAATGGCACGGAGCATATTTTCTGGCAATCCGCGGAGGAATCCATCTTTTGTAGCAAGCTGATCTGGGGCTACGTCCCAGTCATCCTGGGGAGTCCACCATTTTCCTTTTGGCTGATCTGAATTAAGATACTGTCTCAATGCAGAAGTCTTCCATCTATTCCAACCGTATCCAGTTTCCTGCATGGAGTTTAAATCTCCATTTCTTGTGTTCATCTGCATGGTTCCAAGCGCTGTTCCTTCAGATCCGGAAAGCACTGAAACGGTTTCAATTTTTGTGATTCTATCCGCTGCATAAGAAGTTACTTTCCATGTGTTTGCAGCAACATCCGGCATCTGGTAAAAACCATTTAAACATCCGCCTACCGGAACATCCTGGGTCAAGGTAAACTGCCAGGTTGTATCTTTCTGGGCATCTTTGCTTCCCCATGTAGCTCCTAATGTAATATTGTAGGTTCCTGCCTGCAATCCGTTCGGACAGCGTAAAAAAGCTCTGTTCTGTGAAAACTGTACGCCAAATGGATGAGCGTAATGGGCTTGTAAATACATTCCCGGTACTACCTCGTCATTTTCCAGCTCAACATTTTCAAAATGATTTACACGCCAAGGATACTCATATTCTGTTGATGCGGCTGTATCAGTCCATTTTTCTACAAACTGGTCGCCGTAGTTAAAGATTTTCTGAGCATATCCGTTCCGGGAAAGCCCGCTGATCTGATCCCAGTTTGATATATTTTCCAGATTTGCAGCCTGAGTAAAAGCAATCGTCTGTAATGACTGGGCGATGTCCTGCAGGGTGGTGTCCCTTGGAAAGTTGATGAGTGTCTGGTCTCCTGTTGCCATTGTGTTTCCTCCTATTCTGTGTAAATGATGTTTAAACCGCCATCTTCCGGATCAACGTGGAAGGTGAGGTGGTTTGTCTGATCAACTAAGGTTTCGGTTGCTTTCTGGGCTGCAGCTGCCTGGGTGGTGGCTTCTGTTGCTGCGGCTGTGGCGCTTTTGGCGGCGGCTGTAGCCTTAGTGGTAGCTTTCTTAGCTTCATTGATGGTTGCGCCGATATCAGTGCTGAGGTCTGTTGCATCCTGGATTGTTTTCTGCAGGATCTTGTTTTTCTCGTCTGCTGCAGCAGATGATGCATCAATCTGCTTTTTGATGCCTGAAAGAGCTGTATCTGCTTTTTCAACCTCAGAAGCTGTGTGCTGTGTTATGGCAGTCTTAGCTTCAGTTTCTTTCTGGGAGATATATTCTGCAGTCTGATCTTTCACAGCCTGGATGGAAGTATCCTGCTGGCTTTCCACTACGTTTACCGCCTGCAGTCTGGCTTCTGCGACTGCCGCTTTGGCTTTCTCTGTTTCTTCTGCCGTATGCTCATCAAAACCTGTAACTAAAGCGCGGACATTATCTTCTGATTCCTTTGCTGCTGTTCTGGAAGCTTCCGCGGCCTGGGCAGAGCCAGATGCGCTGTCCCGGTTTGCTTCAGCTTCCCTGGCGGCGGTACGGGTATCTTCATGGAGCTGCTGTACATCCACCTGAGCGGCTTCTACTTCCTGCTGGGATAACTCAACAGCTGCTCTTGAGGCTTCTACCTGTTTCGCCTTTGCTTCTACATCATCATGTGCTGCAATGTACTCCGGTGTAAGGTCTCCCGGAAGGGTGAGCATCTGCCAGGTGTCTGTGTTTTCCCCGTGGACTGGAGAAGTTCCAATTGCGCCCAGTTCTGCGATGCACATGTAGGATCCGCCCTGGTAGGATACAGTGTCCAGGTACTCATATGATGTAGCTTCACTGTAGGTGCCCCTGGGGTTCGGAGCTACGTTGCCAAGATCAGTTTCCTGATAGTGATTTTCTGTGTTTGGCAATGTTATCATTCCTTTCTCATATTATTTGCGCCCGCGCAATTTTGGACTGCGCAGGCGCATTGGATTTATATTTGTAATCGGTAGCTTAATCTGCTACCTTTCCGGCGGAAGCGGACCTTATCTACAGATGGATTTGAATACATTTTCAGGCGCCCGTCAATTACCTTGAAAGCTGCGAAATATACGTTTCCTGTATCGCCTCGCAGTTCAGCTTCTTTTCCCTTAACGTAGGCGTCAATATCTTTCTTTGCCAGATTGGTGCACCCGGACACCTCTTCCAGTATCTTTCCAGCCTGATCCGCATAATACTTCGCATTATCTTTATCCCTCACTGGAAAATCCGCATGTCCGTGCGCCCAGCTCTCAGATTCCTTTTTGCTTGTTTCTGCCTCTGCCCTGGCCGCTTCTGCCTGGCGCTGGTACTCAGCAACTGCTGCCAGCGTGTGGTGGAACAGATCTGTATCTTCCGGAGCTTCAAAGCCCTCCGGCTGGATCCTGCGGCTGATGTACATGGTGATGAGGTTGGTGGTTTCCCCTGTTTCCGGAGTGGAAAGATAGATGTACGCCTTCACTGCTGATTTCTGTTCCAGGGCGATATCCGGAATGGATACCGTGGATACTCCATCTACAGTGGAGCCGATCTGAACTTTCGCCTTCTCCAGCCCGTTCCACGCAAAATGCACCTCAAAAGCTTCCGGAAGAGGAAGCCCGGTAATCTGCAGCTTCTGGCCGTAATCGTACATCCAGAGTTCGTTTTCAATCTCGATTTGTTCACCAAGGCTGGTGAAATTTGCCTGAATCATGTTATCCCGCCTTTCTTTTTAATTCTGTGATTTCCCTGTGGCACTCCTGGATAGCTTTGATCAGATACGGAATAATCATCCTCTCATTCCAATCTTCAATCTTTCCGCCCTGGTAGCGGGCTGCAAATGGAAGATACTGCTCCACATCCTCTGCGTACAGTCCTGGGATAGGAATATCGCTATCTTCTTCCAGATATCCCGGCTTATAAGTAAAGTATACTGTTGGTATCTCGTACAGCCCTGCAATATCATCTTCTTTCAGATTCCTAACATGATTCTTATACCGTTTAGAAGAAGAGCTTAAGTAGGCCAGCGTAGCACCATCTGAAGCAAACACAACGTGTCCGCCACTGGTTACATGAGACAGGGAATATAATTTTACCGCACTGTTAGTAGCCAGAAGCTTTCCGATAAGGCACAGAGTTGCTCCGCCTGAACCTGAGAAGCTATCATTTATGGTGAAATAATTTCCTCCATCTCCAAAGTTCCCAAAGGTACAATCCATTTTTGTACATGTAACCGAAGCTGTAGTTACTGAATTCTTTGTTATTTCAGTTCCCGTGTAACTTGAACTTGCGCCAGTACAAATCTTATTGTTTTTGGCGTCCAAAATCAGGCTGCCATCTGCAGATGTGATGGAAGTTGACTTAATGGTCCAGCCTCCGATCTTTCCGGAAGTTGCCCGCATGCTGCCATCTGTCAGAATTTTAAAATAGCTGTTCGCTGTAACGACTCCATTCAGACTAATCTTGCTTGCGTATATCGTTATTTTTTCCGCTGACTGATTGATCTGCGAAATAATGCTGGCTTTATCTGCCTTGTTTGACCAGGAAGTGGACTTCGTAACCGTGCTCACAATGGCACTATCCGTAATTTTCAGACTGGCTTCAGATTTCCATGTTTCAAGAGCTGTAACCTTGGAATCTGTGGTGCTGAGTGCGGTTTTGGTTGCATAAGTTGAAGATACCGTGGAGGTGATGCTGTCCGCCTTCTGGTTAATGGCGCTGTTCATCTGTGTGGTGGTGGAATAACTCTTTAATTTCTCTGCAGTATCCGCCTTGGCATTTGCCTCCGCAGTATTTGCCTTGGTAGTGGCATCTTTTTTGGCGCTGTCCAGGGCATTGTTGGCTTTAGTAGTGGCGTCCGACTTTGCATCTGCAATTCCGCTGCTGTAAGTCGTTGTTGTTACATAAGTCGCGGCCACAGTGGAAGTGATGCTGTCTGCCTTCTGATTGATCGCACTGTTCATCTGTACAGTGGTAGAATAACTTTTTAGCTTCTCCGCTGTATCCGCTTTAGCATTCGCCTCCGCTGCATTTGCCTTGGTTGTGGCATCCGTTTTCGCATTGGCCAAGGCATTATTGGCTTTGGTGGTGGAATCCGCTTTTACATCTGCGATCCCACTGTTGTAGGTTGTGGTCGTCACATAATTCTTGGATACAGTAGATGTAATACTATCCGTTGCCTGCTTGATAGCGCTATTCATCTGAACAGTAGTAGAATAGCTTGCAAACTTTCCATCCACGGCAGTAATGGAAGCATCCACATCCTCCGGAGCAGGATTCCAGGAGGTAGCTTTCGTCCCCTCCTCAATCTTGAAGTCTCTGATATACAGAATCTCCCCCACCTTAAACTGCAGATAGAACGTGAAGGAACTGTACTGGCCATCCGTAAATGTCCATGTATGTGAAAACTTTTTCCACGAAGTTGTCAGTGCAATCTGGGTTTGTCCGCCGCACTCATGTCCTACGTTTCCGGTTTTACTTACGCTGCACTTTGCTTCAAAGGACCATGTGTAAGTCTTCCCAATATAGGTTGATTTCTTGGAAAATACCGGATAATGCGGACCAGATCCGGCAACCGTACATTTTGTTTCAATGTGATACTGGCACAATGCATCCGTATCCCCGACCACAGTGGTTGTTCCTGTAAATCCTCCTGCGCCGCTCCACTGCCCATTCAGCTTATAAGAATTCCTTACAAGATTCCGTCCGCCAACCTGAATGTTGTTGATCTTGGTGCTTACGCTAGAGGAAACTCCATCTATAGCCACTTTAATAGCAGAATTCATGGCTGTGGTGGTGCTGTAGTTGTTTTTCAGATTTGTGCTTACGCTTGTCAGATCTGCAGATAGCCCGTCCAGGCTTGCCTTATAGCTAGCAACCTTGCTGTTCAGTGAAGTGTACTGACCGCTTACCGTATTGTACTTAGTGCTCAGATCAGAAAAGTTCACCTGCAGCCCACTGATGTTCAGCTCCGCCGAAGCCAGTTTACTGTACATGGTGACCTTGCCGTTTTTCAGCTCTTTTATCTCACTGTCGCTGATCAGTGCAGAGATATTACCCTGGATCACGGAAATGCTTGTGGTGAGCCCCTGGAAGCGCCCCTGGTTGTCTGAATTTGTCTGGGAAAATTCTGCCCTGAGTCCGCTTAATCCGCTGCTGATTGTAGCCACCTGGTTCTTGGTTTCCGTGGCATCGGATGTAATAGCAGAATATACCTGGTTCAGAGATTGATTCTTCTCATCCATCCAGATTCTGCTGCTCTTGATAGTCTGGGAACTGCCGTTGATAACAGAAAATATGCTGTTAATATCCAGCTTCTTCGCGTTAATATTGGCCGCATCACCCACCATGGAATCTACGATCAGCCCGTCCGCGATTGCATCCGGTTTAATGCCTGTGGAATCGATCAGAACGCCCTTTCCGGTTTTATCAAATAAGCAGAAAGTGAAATCTCCATTCTTATCCCTTCCGGCCTGCATCCTGATAGTACCGTTGGAATCGCTCCACTGCTGGGTTGCTCCCTGGATCTTAATGCCGCCATCATCTGACGCAATTATAAATTTATTGGTAGAAATGGTGCCAGACAGAAGATCCCCAACTGTCACCGTCTGGATAACTGCACTTTTGATCAACGCGGAATCAATCACGGCGTTTTTGGTTGTGAGGTGGATGTTCTGCAGGTCTCCGATTCCGGCGCTGCCGGACAGAAGAACCTTGATATTGCCATAATCATTTTCCAGGATGCCGATTTTGGCGTTCACTGCTGAGAAATCTGTAGCGGTCAGCTGTTTAAAATTACCAACCTCAACATCAAGCTTTTGCACACTGGCGCTTACCGCATTTAAGCTAACGATAGTGGCGTAGGTAATTTTGGCCGTATCTACATCCAGCTTATTGATCATGGCCTGATCAATCATCACCAGCTGCGCATAGTACCGCTCCATCTCCTTTGTGGAAGGACCTTTATAGTTTGCATTGGTTTCCTCTTCCGACAAGCCCACAGCTTCCACGGAATCCGTAAAACCGCCATCAAATTCCCATTCCAGCTTCATCAGCGGCACTTTATAGCTGTTGCCGTTTCGGTCTTCCACAGTAATGATGTCCCACGGATCCAGCCGTGGGTCCCCCAGCATTCTAAGGGAGCCCGGCATATAGGAAAAGTCACTCAGTTTTTTCGCAACATCATCCAGTATGGCCTGAGTCATGAATGGATTGGAAAATGTCACTGCCCTGGTTCCGGATCCGGAAGAAATAGAAATATCTTTTCCATTCTTGTCCTGTCCGGTAAAGCAAGTAAGCTTCTCAACCGCAAAACTGTAATCATTATGCTCGAATGTATCCCAGTATCTGCCAGTACCAACCTTGTATCCACTATCCACGTATTTATGCAGTTCGATCTGGCCTTTTCGATTGCAGATAGCAAAGCATCCATACAACTGCGCAACGTAAGATAGCACCTCCCTGCAGCTGTATCCTTTCGGCACAGCCATGGAAGCGGTTGGCAGATTGGCGGTTGCTACAGTCACCCCTGTTATTTCCTGGATTTTCTTCAGTACTGACACGGAATCCGTACTGCTGCCATCCATGGAAAATGGAGTTTCCAGTTTCAGCATCCGATCGTAAGCAGTAAATTCTATCTGCTCTTCATCTTTCTGCGGCTTACCTGCTGTGAAATATCCCATCGGAATATATTCAACTGTGCCGCCCACATCCATTCCGATCTGCACCAGGAGCTCATTGCCCTCAATTGCTTTTCCCGGATCTGGAATGGTAACTGTAATGTACTGGCTCACTGTTGATCCCAGGGAAAAATCATCTTCCCCTTCGGATCCGCCTGTGAGCTTAATGCTTTTGGCATTAGTTATGGTCGCATCGCCATATGTGATCTTGCTTTTAAATGTACGGGAATCCTGCAGTACCAGGTTCTTAAAAGCATCTGTGGACTGATACACAGGATCACCTCCTACTCTTTGATCATGATTTCAAGTGTATCCAAATCGGATACAGAAAGCGGGTCATAGCGCGGATCATCACAGTTTCTCAGTTCTTCTTCCGTGATTGTATGGATGTTTACCTCGGTTTCGATGTCTAAGAGCTCATCCAAATCTTTTTTGAAAGCAGGGCCGTCCTCAATGGGACAGCATCCATTTTCCTCCATAAGATTTCCGTTTTCATCTTTGGTGCCGTACTTGTCAACCAGCTCTCTGTATTCCGCATCATAGGCTTTCACCGCGTCCCCTACAGCAGAAATGTTCTTTTTAATGGCATATCCCAGTTTTATTGGGAGCTTCTTTTCCTTCAGGGATCCGCATCCATTAAAAAATGTCAGAATTTCTTTATTCTTCAACAGCATTGGCAGCTCCTCCGTCTTCGATTGCATAAACCAACTTGTTAAACTCTTCGATATCTTTTCTGCACTCTTCCTTGTTGGCCTCGTACAGCTCCTGGTCCTGGACTACGATGCTGGTGCTCGCAGATCCACTCTCTTGGATCTGGGTTGCCATGTATACGACTGGCTTCCCATCGATCAAGCTGTTGTAGTTCATGGATACTGATTTGGTTCCTTGTAACATTTTGATTTCCTCCTTATTTCTGAATAATTGTTACAGATGCTGATTTATAGTAAAAAATCCCATCTCCTATATAGCCAAGAATCTCTTTTGTAAGGGTTCCTCTGTAAGTCGTAATCGTCAGATCTACGCCATCATCCCGGAAAGAGATAGGAAAAAAGCCTGCAACCATAATCTTTTTTATAGTTGCAAGCTCTGTTTCTGTGAGAATCCCCCACTTTATGGCTATATCTTTCTTTTCTGTGATTACATCTCCGATCATATTTCCGGATGCGCTACGCCCTGTGTTTGCGCTCCAGATAATCTGATCATTAATAGACATGGATTCCGGAGCCGGGAGCACCGTGCTCCCGGACCACAATATTTTCTTTGCCATAGCATCTCCTTATATGATTAGCTCAGGTTTTCCTGTTGCCTTTGTGTTTTGATTTGTTTTTTTGATAAAATACTTTCTAAGGGCTTCCGGATCCAGAGCAACTATAGGTGTATTCTGCAGGTATGCAAGAATTTGTTTTAGTACTGCCAATAATTCGGTACTGTTTCCGCTTCCCGCTGCCAGAGAAGCAGCTTTAACAGCCATCTCCTGAAGCTTATCCTCCGGGGACACAATCTCGCCCTGGTGGCGGTTATCACCAATCATTGCCAGCTGCGGCGTATTGGCTTTTACAAATCCACCATTGGCAAGCATCGGGATTGTTCCAACAGTCGGGATGTTAAATCCATTGAAGCCCCACCATTTACCGCCTACGCCCGGCACCCAATCCGGCACCGTAATCTTGAAGCGGATATTATTGACTTTTCGAATCAGGCCATTCACTACACCAAGTACGCTGTTGAATCCACCAACAATGGCATTGATCGGGCTCTTCGCAATATCGGCAAGTCCTCTGAATACTCCAACAAAAATATTCTTAATGCCTGTCCAGGCTTTCTGCCAGTTACCGGAGAATACTCCAGATATAAAATCATTGAATCCATTAAATATCTGTTTCACATCCCGGATAACATCTTTTGCGCTTTTTAGAAAGCCTTTCAGAACAGTTCCGAAGATTCCAAAGTTTTTAGTCCAATCCGTCTTAAATGTTGAACCAAGCCACTTGGAAAACTGAGATAATTTCTCCTGAATCCAATCCCACTTTTCTTTTATATCATCCCGTAGCGCTTTGACAGCATTTTTCACATTATTCCTTAGTGTTTCAAATGCTTTGGTTGCCTCATCGCGCAGCGCCCTTGTTTTCTCAGTAACCCACTCTTTTAGCTTAGTCGCGTACTCGCAGATTGTATCCCAGTTCTTATACAGCAGGATTCCGGCTGCTATTGCCGCAGCAATTCCGATTACCAGCGGACCTCCAAGCACTCCAACCAGTGCTTCGACTCCTGTTTTCACAAGAGCTACCGCACCTGAAATACTTTTAATGGAGCTTACAATATTAGCTATCGTTGTAATAAAGCCTGCTGCATTTGCGATAAATTCGCTTATCTTCCAGGCAGCGAAAAAGGAGGCTATAACCGTTGCTATAGTCTGGATCACTCCCGGATTAGCTGCGCACCAGTCTGAGAAGGTTTTCAGAAGTCCATTCGTCTTATCCCAGATTGCATTAAAGGCACCGCCGGTCCACTGTGCAATCGGCTGCAGCACACTATCCCAAAACCACTGGAACAGAGGCTGTAACGCTATTAGGATACTGTTGAATGTGCTGATAGCTGTGGAAAGTTTGTCTAAGAACATTGGAATCAGTTCGTTCGCAGTCCATGTTCCAAACGGCACCAGTACATTTTCCCAGAACCACAGGAGACCTTCTCCTACATGGATGGCAAATGGAGTAAGGGCTTTCCATAGCCCATTTAGGCTGTTCCGAATCTTGTCGAAGTCCACCTTCATCAGACCATTGTTCAAGGCATCTATAAAGCGTGGGATGCCTGTGCCAAGAGTCCATTTTCCGACTGGCACGAGGAAGTTCTTCCAGAAGTCCTTCAGGGAATTAAAAGTAAATGTTCCAAGCCTCGCAAGACCTTCATTCCACAGCCTTTTTAGGGACTGTGTAGCTGGATCACACAGTTTCTTGATGTTCTGGAACATCTTTGTGAACTGTTTGTCCGCTTTATCTACAACAGTTTCCCCCTGGGCAAGGCTGCCAAAATCAATTCCAGTTCCACCTACACCGCCTGTTCCTGTTACGCTTCCGGAAGAAGGTGTGGAGCTGGTACTGTCTGTCTGGCTGTCCAGCCTATTGATCTGGTCGAAGCCCATGAGGGCACGCATTTTCTCGGCTGCTTTCTGGGCTGATTTGGCAACGCCATTATTTGCACTGGAAAGATTATCTGCAGAGCTGGCCGCATTGTCCATTCCGGTACTTGCACCTGCTGCCGCACTTCCAATGGCTGAAATCTGCCCGGAAGCACTGCTGCTTGATTTCTGACCAGTGATCAGCTCTGTAAATGATTTAAAGGCGTTTGCAAGAGTGATGAGCTTTCCGATTACTGTGTTGATCACTCTGATAACCGGAGTAAAGAGATTTATCAGTCCCTGACCAATTGTAGCCTTCAGGGAATCAAACTGCAGAGTAAGGATCCTTACCTGGTTTGCCCAGGAGCCTGAGGTCCTTGCAAAATCCCCCTGGGCTGCTGCCAGCTGGTTTTGTACGAAAGAATATCTTAAAGCTACCTTTTCGGCTTCTGACATCTTCGCCGTTGTTTTACCGAAGCCATTCGCCAGTGCATAGCTGTCGAGAGCGGTCTGAGTCATGACCACGCCCAAGTCTTTTAGGGATTCCGTTTCACCTGTGAAAACGGATTTGAGCTTTGTGTAAGCCTCATCCTGGGAAATGTTGTAGAAGGAAGCCACATCTCCAGCCAGCTTAGTAAGGCTGGAACCCATCTCATATGCCTGGCTTTCAGAGAAACCAAAGGCTTTTGCCATGGCGCCAAAAGTTCCTGTGAACCGTTTCGCCATGGTTTCGGAAAGTCCGAAACTTTGTGCGGCGCTCTTTGCGAACTTATCGACCTGTGCGGTCATGTTCGGAAATGTAACGTCTACGACATTCTGAACCTCCGCCAGATCTGAGCCAAGCTCCAGGCACGACTTTCCGAAGTCAACAATCTTCTTGACTCCAAACGCAGCCGCCAAAGTTGCTGCCGTTTTCTTTGCAAGGGATTGGATCCCTTTCATCTGTGCCTGAAATGGTTTCTGATTTACAACCAGATCAAGCCCGATCTGTCCTACACTTGTTGCCATATATGCCACCTGCCTCTGTCACGAGGACATCGACACATGGCACTACTTGTCCTGGTTAATCTTTATTTCAAATTCTTTTTTACAATGGCGCCCCTGGCACCGGATGAAAACACCCCGGCATTTTGCGTCCGGGGTGTACTGTACTTTCTGTTCGTGTCCGCAGAAGGGGCATTTTACCTTTTCTTTATCCATTCACACCTCCTGCCATATCAATAAATGCCTGTTTCATAGCTTCCAGGAATTTATCTCTATCTTCCTCTGAAACCTTCATAGCCTGTTTATTTCTCCATTCGCGGCGGATCCGGTGCTGTTCCGGGGTGAAATGCTTCAAGATCTCTTCATCCTCTTCTGCACGAATTGCTACAATCCTGCCAAGGGCTGTATCCGGGCCTATTCCGGATAGAAGATCCGAAAACTCGTCCCAGGGCATCCCTGCAGGAATTTCCTTAGAAAGACGTAACCCGTACTGTGACTGAAACGATGATACAATCAGATCGAAATCATCTATCAGATCATAGTACGGGTCACTGCTCTCCCTGGTCTTCTTCTCCCTGGATCAGTTCCATTGCGGTCTGGATAACGATCATAAGATCTTTGAAAGGCAGACGCATTTTTTTAATCTCATTACGGTCTTTTTCGCTGAACAGCTTTTCATATGCCGCAATAGTTGATTCTGTATCAGAAGAGCCTTCTTTGAACAGTCCCATGATCTCAAGCATAGTGCCCGCATCTGCATTTACCACGAATTTTCTGCCCTTGATAATCAGGACAGGATTTTTATCAAAGCTTAATTTATCTGTAATATCAATACATTTTGCCATTTGTTTTCTCCTTTTCTTGCTAAAAACCGTATTTACTATGCGGCTGGTGTAATCTCCGGTTTTCCATTGCTCATGATATCGAATTCAAGAGGTGCTACAGCTGTGGAATCTCCGGATCCAACATTCTTCACATTGATAACTGATTTTGTAAACTTCACAACAGTACCATCCGGGAAAGTCCACTGCGTATCAGCTTCCGCATTTCTTCCGTTCTTCCATGCCAGTCCTGCAACAAAATCATTTCCGGCATCCCCCACATTACGTTTTGCAGTTACTGAAATTGTAATGCTCTTTGATGTCATTAAACGTCTGGTCCAGCCTTCTGTATCAAATGGATTCCATTCCTCCACTCCATTGTCAAAAGATACGGAAAAGGTTACACAGTCTGCAATATTTTTCAGTGAAGCAGTACCGCCTGATGCTGTGTCTACCTGGAACTGGTTCTCGTAACATGGATACACACCAGTCTTGGAAGCTGCGAACTTCTGAAGGTTCATCACAATCTTATTCTTCATCCTTATTTCCTTTCTTTTCAAAAACCACTGCCAGTTCCATCACCATCTCATAGATGCCGGAATCATCTGTACCGATATCCTGAAGATCATAGACTGGCAGAATAAATTTAATAGTTTCATTATTCACCTGTGCATCCCGGGTTGTTCTCACGGCGTCAAACAGGGCTGTAGCAGCTTTTTCAGTCTCGTGCTGGGATTTATTCCAGTGTACAAGTAAAGTGACGTATTTCGTGCCGTAGGACTCCAGCTGGGGTCCGCCGATTGCCACCTTGTATTCATGCTGGTGTTTACTGTTATAAACCCCAACCATCTTTTCCGGTTTATCCGGAATTGGACCCACATACACTGCCCCCTGTGTGAGCGTCTCAATATAATCTCTGATATCTGATAATGTCATAATCCCGCCAGCCTCCTGTAGTTTTCTTTGAATGCTTCCACCGCAAAATCAGCATCTTTCCCGCCTGGAAGCCAGTCCTCGTACCACTTGCCTTTTGCATTCGGGTTCTCATCCTTTTTGAAATGGTATTCCGGATGAAAATACAGCCTTCTGGCATAAGGTGTACTGGATACAATGCTTACTTTTCCCTGGCGGCTTTCGGAAGTATCTATAAACGTGCTTTCATTCTGCAGTGCACCTGTATCTCGTGGAAATACCTGGGCTTGTACCACTTCTGTGTGCAAAGCTTCTGCGGTCTGCTCCAAAGCTTCCACCTGTGCCTGTGTCAGCCGCTGGATTTTTGGGAAATTCAATTTCACGGTTGAATTCACTTTGATCATACTAGAAACACCTCCGTATAATTCACTGAGCCATCCGGGTTTCGGGCTTTCCTGGCTTCCAGAATCCTTCTCTTAACGCCGAATACGGTTGCAGTGCCCCCGGATATTACCGGAAGCTCCGGACAGATATCCCCTGGGAACAATGCAGAGCCAGTAATCTGAACCATTTTCTTTTCAGCTGTGAAGATCGTCTTTGCTTTATCCTGGTAGTTGCATTTCCCGGAATATTCAAAGCATGGAAGAGGTTCCCCGTATTTGTCCCGTCCTTCCTGCTCCATTACTAAGCTGATATCTGTCTTACAGAGCCTTTTCGGTACTAAACATGGATATTTCATGGCTCACCTCGCTAATCTGCAGCATAGGCCCGTCTGGCACAGCAGCGCATACAGATCTCTTTTCATTGCCACATCTTTGTCTGTGAACACGTTCCAGCTGCTGCCGAACTGGGCGGATACGCCGTTAATGCTGTAGCTCGAAAGCACCGAATTAATCTCATCTGCATTCTCAGTTTCAAAATCCGCCTGCTGGCAGACAACATCCTTAATGATGTCCTGCTGAAACTGTGTAAGATTAGAAAATCCCCGGCCTACAATCCGGTTGTAGGTCAGGGAATCTACATGGCGAGACGCCTGTACCAGAGCTTTCTTTAGATTATCATCCTCGATCAGTGTGCCTTCATACTTTCCCTGGTAATATCCAGGGCTTGCATATGGTTCATAGCTCATATTAGGCACCTGCTTTCTTCTTTGGCGTCTCCTTTACCTCCTCGGCTTTCTGTAATTCCTGGATCTTCTGTTTCAACTCCTGGTTTTCAGCTTTCAATGCCATATATTCTTCATACGACGCTGTTTTTCCTTTGCCATACGCAACGATTTTTCCATCATCGTCATAAATATCATAGCCCTGGTTCTGGTAATCAGATACCATAGTTTCGTCAATTACATATTCTTTGTTTCCTCTTTCAGCTCTCATTTAGCCGCCTCCTTATTGACCACAATGCCACAGGCCTTACGCTGGATCAGGAAGGTATCTGTGTAATATCGGTTCTGATAAATGTATTTATCTGCGGTTCTGGAATCTGTTCCCGGGGTAAATACTTTCATGTAGGCATATTTATCACGGGAGATAACACAGGATGGATGTACCAGGATCATGTTCATCTGTTTTGCATCAGCAGCTGGTACACAGCCATCTGTGAAGTTATACTTTGTTTTAAAACGTCCTGAAGGCACTGATTTCATTGTAACATCATCAATGCTGTGGACTTTTCTGTTAATAACACCAGCAGCTCCTACAGACATGGTTCTTGTAATCCCATCTGCCTCCTTAAGCAGTTTCTGCATTGTAGAAGTAAGGTATAAAAGGCGTCCATCCTGCGGTACGGATTTATCATCCATATAGGCCATCTGTTCATCGAACCATTCCAGGATATTGGCTTTTGTTAATACCGTTTCATCCACCACAGCTCCATCGGATGCATAAGCAGTAGCTTCTGTCAAGAGCTTAGAGAATCTGTAAGAATCCTTTTCCGGAATGGCCTGCTCTTCTTCAAAGACATTCTGGATATTTGCCATCTCTACAACCAGATTTGTTTCATCCACATCCATTGGATCGACAGGGATTTCAATATCTCTGTCATGCTGCAGTTTCTTTGGCTCCCAGTCGTTTGATACAGAACCAGTATTGAAGCCAATAGAACCTCTGTTATGATCTTTGTAACCAGACACAGTTAATCTTGGAATTTTGATTGTCTGTGCATTCAGGAATTTAATTCCCTGGTTGGAAAGAGTCAGGTCGTAAGATACCATTTCTCTCTCATACTTCTGCGCCAGCTGTCGGGTAAATAATTCTGCATAATCATACACTGCCATAGTTTTTCCTCTTTTCTTTTACTTTTTGTTTCCGAAGATTGCAGCAAGCTGATCATCCTGTCCATTCTGCTGTCCTCCCCCTCCAGGAGCCCCGAAGTGAAAGCCGCTCTGCTGCTGTGCCTGCGGTTTCAATGCAGGAACATCTTCCAATACTTTGTTTACTGCATTTTTCAGTGTTTCTTCATTGATTTCTCCATCTTCTCCCGCTACCTGGCTGAAATCTGCCATTCTCAGAATGTATGGAATTGTTTTTGCATCCAAGCCGAGGGATGCGGCTGTCATTGTAGCTGCCGACTCCACCTGTGCCTGAAGTGCCGCTTTTTTTGCTGCTTCTAATGCTGCATTTCCATCTGAAATCTGTTTCTGCAGTCCTTTAATGTCTGGCTGTTTAGCTGCCTGCTGCTGTTTGAATGCTGCAATTGCCTGATCCATCTGTTCTTTGGATAAGCCTTGCTGTTTGAAATATCCTTTCAGAACAGATTCCTCTGTTACAGACTGTTTTCCGGCAATTAATCCAGCCAGTTTCTCATAGTCAAACTGTGGTGTCTGCCCTGTCCCTGGCGCTGGATCAGCTCCGCCTCCTTCTCCGCCTGGTGTTGGATCTGCAAACTTCTGAATATTCATAGGAATCTTGCATTTAAATCTTTTATACATGTTGTCATTCTCCTTTACAGTTTTTTATGCGCTGTCTGCGCTTACAGTTTTACGTGTGTCTCACAAAACAGTTGATTACCCGGTGTCTCCGTGTAGTTTTACGCCTTCGGGCAAAAGAAGCTTCTAACCCTCGGCTTCATTGGGAGATTTCGGATCACCGCCTTTCTGATTTTTGACGATCTTCACCAGCTGCAGATTTACAAGCTGCTCCGCTCTTTTCCGGGGTACTTCCAGTTCTTCCCCTACAGTCCGAAGAACCAGATCATTTTCTTTATCTCGGAAATTATGCTGCACTATCACCTTCAAACAACCACCTCCTTATAGTTTTGGTAACTATCTTCTTTAACCCTCTGTATGCAGAATAAATTCCATAAGCTGAAACCAAAATTACTGCCAAGTAAGTTGAATGTCCTCCTTCTGCAATCACCATCTTAGCTGCTACCAGTAAAATTCTCACATTCCACGCCTCTATCCAGATATAAAATGCAAGTTTAAGCAGGGTCAACAGTAGGTCCTTACCTTCAATCACTACAGTTTTCATTGTCTTTACCTCCTAGTTGCGCGGGCGCAATTTTTAATTTTGGGCGTAAAAATGCCACCAGTCATTTTTAACTGGTGGCATCTAGTACCATAATACTGTTTTTTCTGTTGGCGGGTTCTCCATTTTTACCAGGCGCCTCAGTTCATTCCGAACATGCGGTGCTGCGAAAGAGCTTACATTTTCATGCTCTGTAACTTTTCCATCCTCAATTCTCATAAAGCCTTTGGGTTCTTTCCCCTCTGGGTAATAGTCGGCGGAAATCATATTATTTGTCTTTTTTATGTTTTTCAAGATTACCATAATACTCTAACGCCTCCTTCGGGTAATCATATTTTTCAGTGGCCAGCTCATGTGCTTTCCAGTGCTCCATATCAGGGTTTTCTCTCTTTATTTTCATCTCAAGAAGCTCATGCTCTATCAAGGTACGGTCATGTGGCTTAATATCTTTCCCGATCATGAGCCGCTGCCAGCTCTGGGCTATGGCGCAATCAGGATCAAATCTACGGTATGTCTTCGAATCCAGGTCGAACAATGATTCTTCTTCAAACAGATAAGCTTTTATCTTCTCTATATCGGATTCTTCTTTCCCAAGATTCTTTGCAATTTTCTTCGCATCTGTAGAAAAGCTCCTGATCTCTTTGTAGTACATCTCGGCGAAGTTTTCCGCCTCTTCACTGAATATATCTGTGATCCTGGCTCCTGATATCATTATATCAGAGTCCGCATCATTTGCAACGGATTTCCACTCTTTTTGCTTCTGCTCATACTTCTTCTGGTTCTCCGGATCCAGGGAAAATTCTGCAAGCCTGCCAAATTTCTTCTCCTGCCTTCCGGCGTACTGCTTCCTACTTTCCTGCTCCTGCTTCCGCACCAGTTCATTCAGCTCTGCCTTGGTGTATTTGCTTTTCTCCGGAGGGGTGCTGATTCCTTCGAAGTAGGTGGTATGGCTATCTTTGCAGCGTGGGTGGTACAGGCCTGCGGCTATGGCACTGCTCATGAGCGGATATTTGATTCCGGTAACTGGGGATTTCCCGTCCTTCGGACCATTGCTCCACACATCATCAATTAGCACCTTTCCCACAAAAGGCAGACACTTCGGACATGGATTTCCACGTTTATTTATGATTACTGTAGATATTCCCCACTCCTGGCGCTTCTGGCCTTCCCCCTGAAGGTACGCCCTCTTGCTGGCTGTACGTATTGCCATATCGGCATAGTCAGCCAGTGTGTGCCTGGCTCCATTCGCATACTGCACACAGTTCAAGCCAGCCTTGATAAAATCCTCTGTAGCCATATCCACAGCCTTCTCATAGGTTCCGGCACCAGTGTTCGCATATACCTGCGCATTGTAAATTACTTTACGGTACTGGTCGTTCGCCATTCGAAGTACGGCGGTTTCCGCTTTTTCCATATCATCCATGGTTGCGCTGATCAGTGCGTCCAGCTTCCGATCATTTAGCTTGAAAAACTCAGCTGCTGCCCCTTTGGAAATACGCTTAGCCGGAAAGCCATTTCTGATAGCTTCCAGAACGGCAATCTCCTGCGCCATCTCTCCCTCAGATCTGGATATGGATATCAGAGCTTTTATCTGGTCATTGATATCCTTGAACTGTTTTCCATATTTTTTCTTGTTATCCTTCTTGTACTTCTCCAGGGCTTTCAGCTGCAGTGCCTGCCACATAGTCCACTGTTTGTCCTCATCGATCTCCTCCAGCTTATGGCGGCGCATATTGCGGATCATGGAGGCAATGAGTTCATTCTCTATGGCTTCAAAGGCAACTCCTACATCGTAAACTGTATTAAGTTTTGGCACGGAGCTCACCTCCCGTTTGCATATACCCGGAAGCCCTGGTTCTTAAAGATTCGGATCGTATCTTTCAGCTTTGTTTTGCTGGTGCAGATATCATTTCTAAGTTCTGCATAGCCCTCCCGCTCAATGGCGTATACGCCCATGGGAACCTGTTCTTTGGCTGTTTCAAGCAGTCCCTGGTACTCCTTTTTGTTCATCCGGTATATCCGTGGCCCTACTTTTACCTTCATCATTCTCACCTTCTTCCAGATTTGTTTCAAATTCTCCTGCTTGCATAGTAAGCCCTGGTTCTTCCAAATTTTGAATACCCTGTTCCGCTTTTAATCTGGCTATCTCCTCCTGTTTGCAATGCTCATCCAGGGTATCTCCATAAAGCTCCTCTACGCAGCGCTCAATACTCATAATTCCGCCCTGCTTTGCTTTGGCAACAGTCTCAACCTGACTTTCAAAAGATGGGTTTGCATATTCTCCAAATGGAATGTTTACCTCGACCTTTTCTGCTGCCTGGTTGTGTAAAAACTGTTCTGCATTAATACACATTTCAACGACTTCCGGAAGGGTTTCCTGAAGCGCTTCTACAATAGCGTTTCTTGTATAAAGCGTTGTTTTTTCTTTTTCTCGCTGTGCTTCTGCATTATCAAGTTTTTTGGTATCTATTCCCAAGGTGCTTGGGCTTATAACCCCCTGCAGGCAAAGATCAAGGGCTGTTACATAGGATGCCAAATAACTTTCATGAGGAATCGTTGGTTGATCTGTTACCACTACATTTTTCTGCCCTTCTCTCATATCTCCATCTGCAGCAAAATACCGATTATCAAATGGATTGGGCTTTATCAGTTCCCCAGTCTCTGGGTTATGCGGAACCAGGCATTCCGGTATATATGTTTTTGCTCTTCCAGATCGAAGTGCATCCATCCACTGTGACCAGGCTTCGTCCAGGGAATCATAATTATCAAGCTTGCCATCAAAGATACTGCCGCCTCTGCCCTCATACTTTGCAGATTCATAGATCATTAACGGAACCGCCAGGATCGTATTACTATCAAATGCTACATCTCTTAAGTCCGCTGTAGCTGATATTGAAGTCAGTGATACAGGCTTGTTTTCTCGGTAAAGCTCATTCACAATATAGCCATACCCATAACGCTCATTTAAAACATAGGTTTGTCCTCTCTCCCTGTATGGGGTTTTGAACACAATTTCCTGGATCCTGTCTCTCGCTCTGACAAATTCCACTCTGTCCCCCGGATACCATTCCAGTATAGGATGTTCACTATTTTCTGTATCTATAGATACCTTAAAGGCTCCATCTCCTATGTACAGTGTTTCTTTTAGAGCCTTTTCAATTTTCTTTGCAAATTTATTTTCCTTTGCAATTTCCTTCCAGATAGCTTCATGCTTTGGATTTTCAAATTCAAAGTCATCCATATCCGGAAGTACAACAGATGTCAGGGTTTTTACAGTCAGTCCTGGCAATCCAGTATGAATCTTTCTCATGTCCATGCCCGGAGTACATTTGCTGGCCCAGAATTTATTCTTATCAGCATATTCCTGATTTTGCATATAAAGCTGTTCCAGCTCGTTACCGTCTCCCCGGTACCAGATCCGGTTTCTGATCGCATGAGCTTCAAAGTCCAGTATCTCGTTGATCTGGAACCCATATGGATTTGCAGGAACAATATTTAGCCAGCTCCTGACTGTCTTTTTTATAGCTAAAGTTCACATGATCAAAGACAATGCTTCCATCCGGAACTTCTGTTACAGGATTTTCCGGGTCTGTAATATCAGCAGTGTCATTGATAACTTCTGTAACACGCTCTGCACTGGCGATACTCATGGTGACCATGACAAAAACCATGGAGAGCATCATCAGGCTCATGAGGATGTTCATGCAGTAAGTGAGAAGACTCATAAGCTCACCGGTGGTGAGTGTGCTGCCTACGATCATTTTGGCACCAAGCCAGCTGATTCCAAGAATGCAGGCGTAAACCGTAAACTGCATCAGAGGCATGTTCATGACAACGATCTTCTCGGCACTTAAGAACATTTCGTATACTTTGTTACAGGCTTTCTGAAATTTGCTGATCTCGTAGTCTTCACGGACATAGGCTTTGACAACACGGACGGCACCGATATTTTCCTGGACACTTGCGTTCAGGTCATCGTATTTGCGGAACACAGTCTGGAAATATTTCGTTGCTTTCCGCATGATAAAGATCAGACAGGCACCGAGGAAGATCACCGCGATCAGATAAATGCTTGCAAGTTTGGCGTTGATGAGAAATGCCATGACCATGGCGCAGATCAAGCTGGCCGGTGCACGGGTACACATACGCAGGATCATCTGGTAGGCATTCTGCAGGTTGGTTACATCGGTGGTAAGACGGGTGATCAGGCCGGCAGTGCTGTACTTGTCAATGTTGGAAAAAGAAAAGGTCTGGATGTTGGTGTACATGGCTTTTCGGAGGTTTC
>OLON01000412.1_pt1 | contig 29989 bp, 22 predicted proteins | sample 1672691 | NCBI WGS metagenome assembly OLON01 (sample SAMEA3136714, study PRJEB25190) | human gut metagenome | biome: human gut; feature: human-associated habitat; material: faeces | place: Austria | collected 2013
TATTTCAACTTTATATGGGATATTTTTATATTAATACAGAGATATTATTTTGTCAATAATTTGTTGTAATAAGCTGATTTATTGCGTAAATAGAATTAATAAATACTATTCTATTGATTTCCTACTATTTTTCTACTATAATGTATATAGAAATTAATAATTTATAGGCATCAAAAGATAGAAAAAGGAGGGATTAATATGAAAGAAGGTTATAAAAAACTAGATAGGAATATATTGCAAAATAAAAAACGTCGTATTATATCTAGTAATGAAGCACTGAAAGATATTGTTCCTATCAAATGGTCTGACGATGTAATTAACGGAAGAAAAAAAGTAACAATAGGTAGGTAAGTATTATAATGTGCTGTGTTGGAGATATTATTTTAGTAGACAAGTATAAACATAATGGAAAGCAAATAAACAAACATTCTTTTGTTGTTGTAGACGACGATGGCGGAGAAATTCAAGGATATTCTTATGATTTGATTTGTAACGTATTATCGTCCTTTAAAAACGAAGACCATAAAAAACATAAGTTATCATATCCTGGTAATTTCCCAATATCACATGATGATACTGAAACAAATCCGCATAATGACAAAGATGGATATGTTAAAGCCGAACAGTTATATTATTTTGATAAGAATAAAATTTCATATAAAGTAATTGGACAAATGAATCAAGATGTATTCAATGAATTTATGGAATTTTTCAATTTGCTCGATGTTGATATTTTGGAAATTATAGATAATCTTGAGTAATTACATATAAATAAAAAGAGAGTGTTGTTTTGCACTCTCTTTTATTATGTACAAAATTATTTAGGTGTCGCTCCACTTGCTAGTGCTTCTATTGCTATTTTACTCGCAACATTGGCAATAATCGAAAATGATGTACTTGTAAGATGCTCTCCAACAAATTTCTTGGCTTTCTTCCAGACTGTGTCATCTTTAATATTGTCCAAAAATTCGTGACCTCTCGGAGACAATGCTTCAATATTGCAGTCAGCCATATGAAAAATTGTTCCACGTTCTCTATGTGTGCCAATAATCATGTTATCTAGGAATAACTGCACAACTGTATATGTGATTGTATCTTCGTCATATTTAGAAGATAACTCTGGAGCATCATACAATTCATTATCTGTAACTAAATGCATGCTGGTATATCCTCTATCGTTTTCCTCGTAAATGCAATGTTTTTCTACATATAAGAGTATATCTCTTATACAATCGTGATTTAACTTCATAAATTTATACTCCTTTCAGAAAGTAGGTGATTAAATGAAAACTATAACTATTAGACAAAGAACTTCGGACGAAGGGTTTAAAGAAAGTTGTCGCCCTTCTTCTACTAATATGCCATATATTATTGAAATTGACGGAAAACCATTAGAACACGTCAGAAAATTTGAGCTAACACTTGACAATGATGTTTCAAACCTTTTTGACATTGCTCAATATAGTGCAACCTATTATGGAATGTCTGACGAAGATTACCAAGATAGCTTAAGTGAAAATGAATTAAAAAAACTGCGTGTCCAAAAAGGGATTTAGTCCTCTCTTCTTACCATTTATACCCACAGTTGTTGCATATGTACATGTTTTATCAATACACTAAGGATTACATACAGAACAAGGACTTAATCCTCTCTGCTCTGCTTCTGACTTAGATATTGTAATATCACTTTTCTTTAAATATTTACATCCTGCTGCATGATACTTGCTTCCATAATCAGTAATATGTACAATCACATCGGCAGACGTTGATGAGTCGTCGTCTGATGATGAGTTGGATGAACTGCTAGATGATGAACTTGAAGATTTTGCCTTGGCAGATACCGCTTTAGGTTTGGCGGTTTTCTTCTTATACTTCTCTTTGAGGGAGTCGTATTTGTCTTGAAGATCGTCATAGTCTTCTTGAAGAGAATCATACTCATCACTTTTGTCATTATACAGTGACACATTCGCATCATTTTCAGATGATAAATCTTTATACTTTGTTTTCAAATCTTGGTATTTAGTATACAACTCGTTATATTGTGTTGTTAATCTGTCTTTACTATTTGATAATCCTACGTTACCACATAAACTGGCTGCGAAGCAAATTGCTAATATCCACATCAATACCTTGTTACTTCCGTTATTTTTCATACTTTATGCTCCTCTGTTGTGATATGTAAAACTATTTAGGCGCAGCACCACTCGTTAGTGCTTCTAATGCTAGTTTGCCTGCTACATTGCCAATAATTGCGAGTGATGCACTATTGAGGCGCTCTCCAACAAATTTTTTAGTCTTCTTCCAGATTGTATCATCTTTGATGTTATCTAGGAATTCGTGACCTTTAAATGATAATGAATCAACATCAAATTGTCTGAAGTTTAATGTTTCTGGTGTCATTGTAGCAATGACCATATCTTCAAAATATAATTGAGCAACTACATATCGTATTTCGTCTTCTGTGTATCGTGACGATAATTTTTCATCGTGTATTATTTCGTAGAAAACACGAGAATGAATAGATCGATTGCCTCGACTATCATCTTCGTAGATACAATTATTTTCAATGTAAATCATTACATCTCTTATACAATCATGATTTAATTTCATAAATTTATACTCCTTTCAGAAAGTAGGTGATTAAATGAAAACTATAACAATTCGTCAAAAAACTAAAGCCGAAGGTTTTGATACACATTGTAGCGCAATGCATGAACTTCCTTATATTATCGAAGTTGACGGAAAACCTTTAGAAAATGTTCGTAGATTTGAACTTATTCTTGACAATGATTCGGCTAATGGTTTTATTGACATTGATCGAATCGCAGAATATACTGTAACCCATTATGGTATGACATTTGACGACCTAGCAGATGGCGTTGAAGATCCTGGTCGAAAAAATAAATAATTTGGAATTTAGAGAGGATTGATAGTCCTCTCTTTCTTACCACTGATATTTACATTTGTTGCATTGATATGTATTTCTTGCACTACGGGTGGCAGTGCGAGCAAGCTGTGTATCCACGTTGTTCTGCTTCAGATTTAGAGATTGATATCGAACTCTTTTTAAGATATCTACAACCAGCCGCATGATACTTTTGTCCATAATCTGTTATGTAAACTGTATAACTTGCGGATGAAGAATTATCGGAGTCTGAAGAAGACGAATTATTTGATGATGAACTGGTATTGTTTGAGCTAGATGATTTCTTTGATGTAGATTTTTTCGGTTTTGCTACCTTTTTATATTTTGCTTTTAACTTATCGTATTTGTCAATTAGTGTCGTATATTTATACCATAGATCATTATATTCTCCACTAGAACGACTCAAATCTTCTTGTATTTTATCATTCTCTTTGGAAAGATCATAATAACGTGAATAAATATCATCATAAGAACCTTTTACATCTTCGTATTTTGACCTTATTTTTTTATGTTCTTCGCTAGTTTTGATATTAGTTCCAACACTAAATGATAAACAAATTGATAGAACAGCAATCAAGGCATGTCCTTTGTTTAAATTCATTTGCGTACTCCTACCATTTATATTTGCATTTATTACATTGGTATGTTTTACCAATGTTTGAACTCAATATTCCTAGCATCATACTACCAATCACTCGTGAAGTTGCACTAATTCTTTTAATGTTGGTGCTTTGGCAATTAGGGCAATGTAATTGTTGAGATTTTCTTAATTCAATTCTTTGCTGAATTTCTTTTTCTTCTTTCTTCTTTTTATCATATTTTTTATAAAATTCAATCGGAATTGTACTAGGAATTGTATGATATTTTTTGCAATATTGTTTTATAGACCATCTATCTTTTTTCTTTGACGCCTTACACTCATTTTTAATTTTATGTTTGATAATATTGTCATAATCAAACCAAGTATCATCTTGTTCGTACTGTTGTAAAACAGTTTGCAGTTCGTTTTTTAAATTAATTTTGACCCCATAAACATTACAGAAACCATCAGTAGATTCTTCTGTTTTTTGCACAATCTTATTACCGCATAAAGGGCAAACTTGTCTGCTTAAATCTTCTGTTGTATATTTACATTTTTTACATTTATAAATCATGGCAGCAAATCCTTTCTTACATATTTTTAATTATATAACAATTATATATAAGAACGCAACTTATATTATAAATATCGCACACTTTTGTCATTTAAAAATTTAGGCGATGAACTTAAAAATATAAAAGAACTTAAGGATTTGTTTGCCAATGGTGAAACTTTAAAATCTGTTAAGAAGAATAGTCCAGAGCAATACAAAAAGCTACTTAGTTACGCTAATGGAAAGAATTTGGACGATTATTTAGAAACATTAAATGAATTTGGCTTATCAAATAAAGATAAAAAGAAGCTTGTACAACAAGCGAGAAAGAGTGGCAATTTAGATGTAAGTAAAAAAGATATTAAAAAAGCATTTAAACAAGGAGATCTCGCCAAAGTTTCTTCAGAGGCTCAAACTACCAAAGAAGTTCTTTCAGATCTTGGACAGGTCAACCTTGATAATGTAAATTCAAGTGCATCTAAACTTGGAGAAACATTTAGAACTGGTATAACAAACGGTGTTGAAAAAGCAAAATCTGGCATTAAATCATTAGGATCAAGCATAAAATCCGTATTATCTGGTCTTGGTGCAACACTTAAATCCTATCTTCCTCTTCTAGCTGTGCTTGCTGCATTTGAAGGAATTAAAGCAATTCACTCCAATATACAGAGCCAGCGTAAAGATGAATTAAATGCAGGTCAGAAAAATCTTGATAAATACAATAAGAAAATTGATAAAAATAATAACAAGGTTAAGCAGGCTAAGAAATTACAGGAAGAATTCAATACTTTATCTTCTGGCGTTGACTCTAATACGAATGAAAATATTGGATTGTCAACAAGTCAATATGAAAGATATTTAGCAATCAAAAAAGAATTAGTGAAGTTAAATGGTGACCTTGTTACTGGATATAATTCAGAGGGCGAAGCCTTAATCAATAACAACACTGCTATTCAAGATACGATTGACAAATATCAAAAATTAGCAGATCAAAGTAAGAAAGATGTTGCTAGTAAAAAGAATGTAAACATCCAGAATGATTCTATGGCATTAAAAGCACAGAAATCATTGTACGGAAGTACATTCGCTGACGAAAGTCTTGGCACAAATCTAAAACGCTCTTTACCATATACTTTTAGATCAGCTAAAAATCTTGCTAAAGATGGACTTTCTATGAACGAAGCGTCTGTTAGACAATCTCTGTATTCTAATACAGATTTTCAAAAACAGGCTGCAAAAATTCTTGGCAAAGATAAAGTTGATGTTAGTAAATTAACATCTAAACAAATCCAAGAGCTTGCTAATAATGCAGATACTTTTAATTCTGAAGGATTTATCGGAAAGAATGATACAAAGAATCTTAAGAAATTGTTAGCGGCTTCAAAGACAAATTATGATCAATTACAGAAATACTCTGATAGCTTTAGGAAAAACACTTTATCTAATATCTCTCAGGCAGTTGATGGTTATGATAAATTGGATCAAACAACAAAAACATTTGCGTCTAACTTTATTTCAAATATGGACATTGATCCATCTAAAATGTTAGACACGGATTATCTTGATAAACAAGAAAAGACTGTTGAAAATCTTACTAAAAAGCTTACTCAGAATAAAGATGTACAAAACCAAATCAAAGACTTCCAGAAAACACAAGCCAATGGGAAAATGAATGCCAATAAATGGCAACAAAATGTCAATGATCAGTTTACAGCGTTACAAAAATCTACTGGTATTGATAAAGACACGTTGGCATTAACTCTCGGTATCAAACTTGACGACAAAGATAACGTCTTATCATCTACTGGTAAAGATATTGCCAAAATGCAGGAAACATTAAATGACACATTCAAGAATCAAGATATCTCTAAGTTTACAGATTCTTTGAATTTAAATGACTTGTCAAATGCATTCGATATTGTTACGGATAAGACAAATATATTTACTGGTTCTGTAGACCAGTTAAAAGAACGTCTGAAAATGTTAAATAGTTCTGCTGCTTCTGCTTCTTATACTGTAGAAGGATATAAAGCAGCACTTGGTACAGATGATGATGATTCTGCTTATAATACTCTTGTTTCTGGAATGAAGCAAACTAAAGAAGAGTATGATCAAGGTAAAGTTGGTACGGATCAGTTCAAAACATTTGCAGGAATGATGTCACCAACTGGCAAAACGGATGCAAATAACTTTAAAGAGAATTATGATAATCTGAAGAAATATTTCACAGAAGATAATTCTGGTGTATACACTTTCTTTGATGATCTGAAAACAAAAACAAATGACTCTGGTAAAGCTCTGGCTGACTTTGATAAGAAAACTCAGAAATGGAAAATCAATATTGATTCTACTGCTTCTGCTGCCAAGAAATTTGGTATGGGCGTGGAACCATTTGAAGCTTTACTTAATAATCTGAAAACATATGGATTTGATGTCAATTTCAGCTCTCTTACAAAACAGTATGAAGAAGCTCAAAACAAACTTGATGGTTGGGCTGAAACATGGCAGAAAAATGGTGGAACCGCAGGGGACGAAGAAGGACAGCGTATTGAGGCTTGGCGTCAACAAATTGATCAAGCAAAAGAAGCTGGTAAGGAAATTCCTGATACGTGGACAAAGGTTATTGATTTTGAGGTCAATATTTCTTCTCTGCAATCACAAATCAAAGAAGCAAAAGACCAGTACAAGGCTGCTGATTTAAATGGAGATACCGAAGCAAAACAAAAAGCTGTTAAGACACAGTTAGAAGCTTCTGCTGAAATCCAAGCTAAACTTACTGGTGGTAAAGATGTTGGTAAAGAAGGATTAACAAAAGGAATTAAAATCCCTGTTAACATCGAAACACAAGCCAATGACATTCAGAACGACATTCAGAATCTTGTTAAGCAATATAACTCTGCCTCTGGTGAAGAAAAGATTAAAATTGGTTTACAAATTGAGCAAAAACGAGAAGATTTATTGGATATGCTTCAAGATTATCTTGATCCTAAGACACTTAAAATTCTTGGTGATAATTCTGACGCTAAAAAGAAAGTGAAAGAAACTAAATCTGAGGCAGATAAAGTTCCAAAAGAAAAGAAAACCACATATACCGCTGATGCTTCTGGAGCTAAAAAAGGCGCAGAGGAAGCACAAAAAGCAGTGAATAGTGTTGAAGATGAGCATGTAACGCAAATTAAGACACAATACGGCATTGGTAAAAACGGTAAAGTTTCTCAAAAATCTACAAGCAATATGGTCAAAAATAATTACTTAGGTAATGCGATTGATCAAACAGGACGAGGAGCATATACCGCCCCTAAACAAACAAGTGCTTCAAGTGGTAAAACTAGCAAACAAAGCAAGTCTGACACCACTTCAAGTAAATCAGATACTACTACTGTTAAAGTAAATGTTAAAGGTAATGCTAAAAAGACCATTGACTCTATCAAGAAATCTTTATCTAGCATGAAATCCAAAAGCATTTCTATTAAGGTTAAGGGAAATGCAAAGAAAACCATTTCTTCTATCTCTAAATCTCTCAAGAAATTAAAATCTAAGAGTATTTCTATTAAAGCAAAAGGTAATGCGTCTTCTGTTATTAAAAAGATTGCTAGTGCTTTAAAGAAACTGAAAAACAAGAAAATTACTGTCAAAGTAAAAGACAGTGCTTCATCTAAAATTAGTAGTATTAAAGGAAAACTAAATGCATTAGGTAAGATGCATCCAACTCCAAAAGTTACTATCAATACAAGTGGATTACCAGCCGTTGAAGCTGCAAAATCAGCAATCAATGGCTTACATGATAAATCTGTTAATGTATCTGTAAATTATAGCCAAAGTGGCAAACCAAGTGGTGTAAATGGCGCACATGGTATTGGTTTAGCACATGGATCAATGGTTTGGTCAAAAGCATTTTCTCAAGGAACGATTTCAAATCTGACAGATTTTGATGATTGGAACGGAAATGCGTTTGCGCATGGTTCAGTAAGAAAATTATCATCTCGTGCATTAGCAAGTGGCAATCTTGGAGCAGATTATTCTGGAACAACACTTACATCCGAATTGGGACCTGAGCTACTTGTCCGTGGAAACCGCTGGACTTTACTTGGAGAAAATGGCGCACAGTTTACAAACATTAAACGTGGAGATATAGTTTTTAATCATCAGCAGACAGCAGATTTACTTTCAAAAGGATCTACAAACAGTCGTGCTTCTATCAAAGGTGGTATGTCAGCATTTGCTCATGGCACTGCTTTTGCTTCTGGACATCGTGTTACTGGTAGTGGTGCGTTCCAAGGTGGTGCTGCTTCTGGATATAGAAAACATTCATCAGGTTCTTCCTCTACCAAAAAGCATACAGAATCCACTAAAAAGAATACGGAAGCAACGAAAAAGAATACGGATTCTAAAAAGAAAGACAGCAAAGCTACAGATAAGAGTACAAAGAAAAAGTCAAAATTTGCCACATTACTTGACAATATGGGTAAACAATTTGACTTCATTGCAATCGCTATTGATCGTGCTGCAACTGCTACAGAAAATTTTGCTAATATGATCAATGATTATGTGAAACCAGAGGTTAAGCAAAGCGCACTTTGGAATCAATATAAATCAACTGGCAAAGAAATTTCTGTAAATCAGCAAGCAGCTAAGAAATATAAATCTGAGGCAAGTTCATTTGCAAGTAAGGCAATTAAGACAGTTCCTAAGACAAAGAACAGTTCTAAGAAAAAGAATCAGAAACGATTACGGACATACTTTGAACGTGTGCGTAACGGTAGTATGAATATCAATACTATCAAAAATGATAACATGCGTTCTGCTGTGGAGTCCTATCAGAATTTATATGAGAAGTACCTTCAAGCTAATTCTGCTGCTCAACAGTTAAAAAACACTCAGCGTGATTTATTCAATCAATGGTTGAATATGCCTACTGAAAAGGCGCAGAAAGCAATTGAAAACTTACAAAACTCCTATGATACATTATCTAATCGTTCTTCTGCTGCATCTACGGGAGAGTCTGGTGTTGCACGATTAGTTCAAACGTCAAACGATCAGTTATCTGAAGCACAATCTAATGTTTCTTCTGCAAAATCTACTCAGAGTCGTGCCTCTTCTGCTAATAAAACAGCACAAAAGAAGGTTTCAAAAGCGACAAAGAGTCAAAAATCTAAGGCGAAATCTGTTACAAAAGCAGTTAGCAAGTCTGGATTATCTAAGAAAAAGAAAGCATCTCTTAACAAGAGTATTAAAGCAGGTAAGACAATCTCTACTAAGGGACTCAAAGGGTCTGCGAAGAAAAAAGCTACTGCTTATAATAAAGCGGTTAAGAGTACAAAGTCTGCAAAATCTTCTGCTGCTAAGACAAGTGCAAATCTATCAAATGCTAACAGTGCATTATATGATGCACAGGTATATCTGAAAAATGTGCAAGATTCTCAAGCAATTGCGAGTAATTATGCAGGTCAACCTGCCTACACATATCAGAATGACGTGTTGGACAGTCAAGTCAAAAATAAGAAAAAACAGTACGAAAATAGTCAGACTGCTGTAAGAGAAGCTAGTAAGAACCAAGCTAAATATCAGAAAGAACGTGAAAATGCACAAGCTAATAAGAATAAAGCTGATAGTGCAGTTAAGACCAAGGGTAATAATATTCTTAAGACCAAACGGGCTAAGAAATTATCTAACTCTCAGAAAAACGCAATCAAGTCTGGAAAAGAGGTTTCTTTAAAAGGAATCAAAGATAAGACTTTATTAAAACAGCTTAAAGCATATAATGAACAAGTCAAAAAAGCAAAAGACGCTTCTAATAAATTAGCACAGGCTAAAGAAAAAGAGGCGGATGCTACAAATGCTTTAGCAACTGCAAATAAAAATGCAAATGACGCTGCTGCGGATTGGGCTGCTGAACAGACAAATGCCGCCGTACAATCTCAGGCTAATATTAAAGCATATTATGATGCGAAAGCAAATATGGAAGCCACAAATAGTAGCAATGCTTCTTCTGCTGCCAAGTTGAAACAAGCAAAAGGTCAAGACCTTGATAGTGCTGATTACCAGAATCAGATCGATACCAATGAAAGACAAGCACAGATCATTGATGAAGAAGCTACAAAAATGCAAGAGAACCTGAATAACAAATTGAACGATGGTTCTATTAAATATGGTTCTCAAGAATGGATGCAGATGCAAAACGAAATCAACGCTTGTAAAGGTAGCGCAGATGATTTAAGAACTTCTAACGAAGAACTTAAAAATAGTATGCGTGACGATATTTATTATCGTGGTTTTGAACGTGCTATTAAAGCGGCTCAGAATTTACAAAATTCACTTACAACAATATCTTCTCTAATTGATGAAGACGCAATGTTTGATGATGACGGAAATCTGACTGATTATGGTACTGCTGCTATTGCAACAAATATTGCGAATGTCAAATCTGAAAAAGAAGAATTGAATCAATTGATGCAAGAACGTGCCAAAATGGCTGAACATCGTGATGAATATTCTGACACAGAATGGGCTGACGCAATTCAAAAGAGCGATCAAGATATTGCGGATGCAGTTAAGAGTATTAAGTCTGCCGAAGATAGTGTAACAACTATTCTGAAAAATAACGCAAAACAGAAATTAGATGCGATTAACAAAACTATAGATGCTTATAAAGAAGCTATAAAAACTTCTCATGACTACTATACATATGACAAGCAATTAAAATCCTCTAACAAGGATATTCAGATACTAAAATCACAGATCAATGCACTTAACGGGGTGAGCGATGCAGCCAGTAAGGCGAAGAAAGCACGTCTTGAAGCAGAACTCCAAGAAAAGCAAGATGCACTTGATGATACAGTAAAAGATCATATTTATAATCTTCAGATTGACGGACTTGATAAGTTAAGCACACAGCTGAATGACGATTATGAGAAATACTGTAAGGAGTTATCTTCTTCTGTTGATAAAATTGAAGAGACGTTTACTTCTTTATCTGGAACAATCAGTTCAGAGGGTGCAAAAATTGATAGTACGATTACTACAATCTTGGGACATTATGGTGTCAAACCAAGCGATCTTGGACTGACAGATAGCAAGGTCACAGGCTACGCACAAGGTGGATTAGTTAAATCTGTGCATAAGAACGGAGATGATGGTCTCGCTTCTCTCGCAGTAGGTGAGGAAGTTGCTACTGTCGATGTTGTTAATCTGGCAAACAAAGTAAGACAAGATAAGGTATTAAATGCCTTAGCAAATGGACATACACTGAACGGAATGACTATGGATGGAATTGGAACAACGGAAATTGCAATTAACTTTGGTGAAGCTATTGGAAATCTTAATATTCCTAACGGAGTATCTGATGAAGAATTACAAAGAATCATTAAAGAATCATATAAGTATACTTCTCAGCAAGTTGCTCGTGATGTTGCAAAAACACTTGGTCGCAAACGTCCAGTTTAAACCTTATATAATAAGGAAGAAATAGGTTGAGCAGTGCGTAGAAATACGCACTCCTGCCTGTTATTTTTTGTGCAAAAATTTATACAGAAAGGAGATACATATATGTTGTCATTTGAATATAATGGACAATCTACAAAAACAATCTTAGATACGCCACTGATGGTCGTGCAGTTTGATGTGACAAATGACATCACAGGATTTTCACGAGAGATTGTTAAAGGTGAAAAAACAATGTTACGTCAGGAGACAAATCATTATGGTGCAATGTATTCTGATGAGAGCACATATGAATTTTACCTCGTAAAAGAAAACGGACATGGGTTCACAAATTCAGAGCAGAGAAAAATCAATAAGTGGCTGACTTCTCCTACTCTTGTAAAACCATTGACAGGAATTGCAGATGATAAAGAAACTGTAATTTACAAGGGGATCTTCCAGAACATCGGATGGAAAATGATCACATGCAAACTTGGTCAGCTTGATGCGGTTCAATGCAGTTTCGTTTGTGACACCCCATTTATATGGAAACACTATGAGATTTCTGGCGAAGTTGCAACAAGTAATAAATTCTCAACAAACATTTTTGTAGATAGTGACGATACGGAGTATGAGATTTATCCAAAGGTAACGATCACTTCCCAAACAAGTCAAACGGTAACAATCGAAGTGCGTGATGAAAACTCTATGTCGGTACTGTGCAGACCTACTTTACCAGTGTGTATTGATTGTAAGCATTGCATGGTGACAGACGGTACAGTAACGGGACTAACTAATTTTGAAGATATTGGATGGGCTGATGTTGGAAATATTTCATGGCTTAAACTTCATGATGGATACAATGTTGTAAGTATTACAGGTGCGTGTACTTATAAAATTGAGTTTGATGTGCCACAGAAACGGATCGGTGATCTGTTATGATTAAACACAATGCAAAAATTTATTTATGTCGTCCTGACAGAACTGTTATTTGCGCTTTAAATGGAGTACAGATTAAAAGCGTTGAATATGAACAGCAATTAAAAGATTTTAACCATCTTACATTTAATGTAGACAGATATATAGATATTGATGGTGAATACGTTGAATCTGCTGGTTATGAGAAACTAAAAGATCATATGACGATTTATCTTGAAGGACTTGACTATTTTCAGCTTCAAGAACCTTCTCTGCAAAATGATAATGGTAGATATGAATACAAGGCATGTGAAGCGTATTCTGATGAGAAAACTTTTGAAGATAAAGATATGAAAGGTTTGTCTTTTAACAAAGGTACAACAGACTCTATGGAAATGTTGGCTACAAATAACGTAGACGATATGGGTTATGCGAAAGAATACATCACGTTTTGCAACGATAGGAACCATGAATTATCATTGATGCATTTAGTATTAGACAGAGTACCAGGATGGAGTGTCGGTTACATCGATCCTGCAATAAAGAACGAAAAATATTCGTTTGAGGCAGATAATACCAATGCCTATGCGTTCCTTAATACGACTGTTGCCAATGTTGTAAAATGCGTATTTTATTTCGATACAATCAACAGAACGGTAAGTGCATATGCTAAAGAAAACATAGGAAAAGACACGAATATCTTCATTGGATGGCGTAACGCACTTAATATGCTCAAGATGTCTCCTCAGACAGATACAATGTATAACGCCTTGACGGTTCAAGGGGATGAAGAGTTAGATATTACGAGAGTCAATTATGGTCGAAGTTATATCTATAATCTTGACTACTATTTGACTACAAACTACTTTCCTCAAGAAACTATTGATAAGATCAAAATATGGCAAAAGTGGCAAATTGATAACCACGCTAAATATATTGAGAACGGAAAGAAGTCTGCGGAATATCAGGCAAAGATAGATGAAATTTACTATCGTGTACCAAATGATGGAATCCAGATTGATCAATATAAAACAATGGATCAAGAAACTCTTGAGAAAACTCTAAAAATGTATGAGCAGATGCTTACTACAATCCAAGTTAGTGTTGATGCAAGAGATGATCATGAGAAAGATTCAAACGGAAATTATACAAAATGGGATAAACCAGATGATATTCAGAATCGTGTCTATAAACCTTGGACTACTCCTTCTGGCGAAGTTGATCATGAAAAATATCTTGCTTTGCTAAAAGAAAGCAACAAAGGATATTATACATATCAAGAATTAAGAGATTATATTATTCCAAATATTAAGGTAGCGATTCAAAACTTGCATTTAGCCGATAATAAGAAGATTGATTATAATGATGAATTTGAATCAAATTGGGATTTATATGGAATTAAAGAACTTGAATGTAAGCGTGATGAATATAAGAAACAGATTATGGATATTCTCGCTGCATATCAAAAAGAATGGAAAGACCTTACTGATGAAGAGATTGGTAAAGCTGGTGTAAAAGATGAGAAAACTTACAATGTATTCCATAAGAATTTTATTAAGTACAAAAATTGGCTTGGAGATGAAAATACAGAAGGTTCACTTCTATATAAATTAAAAGAGTTAAATGCACAGGTCGATGAACTTGAAACTCAGAAGAAACCATATGACGATGTAATGACAGATATGAATACTCATTCTAAACTCAATGATCCGCAATTTGGATTGACAGATAAAGAATACACCGCTGTCATGAACATTGTTCGTATGGGAGATTATACAAACAATAATATCTTTACTACTTCTCTTGATGACGCAGTAACATCTTACGAGCATTGCGAAGAATTATATCAAGATGGATTAAAACGTATCTCTGAAACTTCTCAACCACAATATCAGATTGAGACTTCTCTCGATAACATTCTCTCTTTAAATGAATATGCAGACGTAGATTCAGATAATAAACAAGGTTGGCATAATCAGTTTACGGTTGGTAACTTTATTCGAGTTGGCGTACGTGATGATTATGCAATTAAGTTAAGATTGTTGACAATCGCATACAATCCTTGCACAAAAAGTTCGGAAATTAGTGTGACATATACTAACATGATCACGAGTCTAACAGGTAGAGATGATTTCTCTTATCTGTTTGACGATACTGCTGCTTCGCAAAAAAATAGTATTTCTGTTGGAACAGGCGACTCTAAAGATTCTGTTGAGTATATGACTAATATGCTTCAGAGAATGACAAATAGTTCTTTGTTTGGAAATGCAGTGAACAATAGCGTACAAAATGTATTAAGCGATCAAGGAACAATTAACAAATTATTTGGCGATTACTTGAGTTATAAAGTAATTAATGTCGGGAACATCACAGGTGACAAGGCTGAGTTTAATGAGTTGTTTAGCAAATATATTAACTCAGAATATATTGCTGCTAATTCGGCTGATATTAAAAAGTTGAACACAGACGTTGCCAATATTAACTCTGCAATCATTGGTACTTCTTCTACAGAAACAGGTATCGTATTCAACTTATCCTCAGCAAATGCTAAATTTGACTCTGCATGGATCATAAACGGTATCGCAGGGAAAATGACGATCGGTGACTTAGCCGCAGGCGATATTACAATCTCTGATACAATGCGTATCCTATCTGAGAACGGCAACTTTATCATGAACGGGTCTGCTATGCAATTCTTAGATACTGAGGGCAATGTTGGAATCCAAATTGGTTATGATACAAACAAAAATCCTAGCATTATTATCAAAGATGATAAAGGCGCAACGATCATGACAAGTCAAGGCATTACTAAGGATGCGATTGCTGATGGATTGATTGTGAACAATATGCTTGGAGATAAATCTATATCTAAGGATAAGCTAAACTTCCCTATCGTTGAGGCGAATGAGCAAGGTGGTGTTGATATTACACAGATTTATGATGGCAAAGGCGGTTTGTGGGGAGTTGAGTATACGACATTTAAGGAAAGTGTAAATAGTACATTAGATGATTTTGATTCTCAAATGAATGAGATGGGTTATAATATCATTCTTACTTCTTCTACAGGAGCAAGGCTTGGTGTGGACGGAACATCTACATTGAGTATCACATTGACAAAAAATGGTACAGATGTAACAAACGAATGGTCAGAAAATCACTTTGAATGGTGTAGAAAATCATCTGATTTAGATGGAGATACTTATTGGAATGAACAGCACTCTGGTATGAAAAGTGTTGTTGTAAATAGACAAGATATTATGAATGGAGCGACTTTTGGTTGCTCTTTTGTTGTTGATGGAGAAACATTGGCAACTACTTTAAATTAAGGAGGAAAATTATATGGGAAAAGTGCTTGCCTATGGCGAGATTACAATTACAGACCTAACAGATGGGAAGCAGATACAAGCATATGTGACATCGAACCAACCAAATTTTGTATCATACGATCCCAATGCAACTACAAAATATAATCCTGACTGGTCAGCAAGTAAATTGGTACTTACGCCAGTCATTTTTATTGATAATAAACAGGTGTCATTAACTCAGACTGGGCTAAGCATTACTTGGCAGAGAAAAGTTGGATCAGCAGCATCTACAAATATTGTCACAGGAGAAAGTGTATCTAATGGAGTGTTAAGTGTTAGCAAAAGTATGTTAGTGCCGAATAGTTCAGAAATGATCACTTATATTTGTAGTATCGTTTATACTGATCCAGATACACAAATTAAAGCAGAAACAAGATGTCAGATGTCCTTTACTCTGGTGAAACAAGCTACTGAATTATCCGACTGTAGCATTACTGGAGATACAACATTTAAATACAATGGAGATGGAGCAATTACTTCTGCTTCTTCTATTACATTAACTGCTGTGTTAACAAATACTTCTGTAAAACAGTGGCAGTATAAGAAATCTGATGGAACATTCGCTGCCTACCCTAGCGCTGGCACAACTACTACTCTTACTGTAAATCACAATGATGCAGTGTTTGTAAATGATGTGGCAGTTATTAAATTACTTACAAATGATGATAATGTTTATGATATTCATCAGATTGTTAAGTTAAGGGACGGAGCGGCAGGTAAGGATGTTTATAGTTGTGTATTAAGTAATGATACACAATCTGTGCCTTGTAACGCCAATGGCGGATTATATAGTTCATCTCTTACAGGTGCTGATACTACAATTACTATCTACAAAGGTGGAGTTGACGACTCAGCAAACTGGACTATCAAAGCTACTCCAAGTAATGGTATCACAGGTACATGGGATGGAGACACAAGAAAATATACTGTTACAGGAATTACTGTTGATTCTGGCTATGTTGAATTTGTATGTACTAAATCAGGTCAGGCAAATATTACAAAAAGATTTTCTTTAAATAAAGACAGATCTGGTAGTGATGCAACTATTTATCAGGTAACAGCTGAAAGTAATATTCTTAAACTAAATGCTTCTAATGTACTTAGTCCAGCACAGGCTAAGTTCAGTGCCTATAAGAGAATTGGAAATACTACAGCTGCTACAGCTTATTCTGGAAGATTTAAGATTTCTGAAAGCACAGATGGAAATACATATACAGTGAAATACACATCAAGTTCTGATCAGACCAGTGTTGACTATACACCTTCTAGTACGAGTATTAAGACAATCAAAGCAGAATTATATGCTTCTGGTGGTACAACTACATTATTGGATACTCAGACCGTAACAATTATTGCGGATGGTAAGAATGGTGAGGATGGTAAAAACGGTACTTCTGCTGTAAGTACAGTTCTTGGAAATTACAGCGAAGTAATTCCTTGCAACCCTAATGGAACTGCCAGTGCAGCCAAAGATATTACAATTCCATATTCTTGCTATAAAGGGACAACAAGAATTGCAGGCAAAGCTACTGTAGGAACATTGCCAAGTGGAGTAACTTTAAAATCCAATACAGATGCAACTGCTTCTGCTGAAGGATCAATTATCTTAACTGTTGCGAATGGAGCTTCTTTAGCAAGTGCCATGAGTGGAGATATTACTATTTCTATAGTTGCAGCAGGATTAACATCTACGCACAAATTTAATTGGAGCAAAAATACGAAAGCTACAAATGGCGTAAATGCTATATTATTCCAAGCTTATGCACCTAATGGAAATCATATCATCAATGGCGAGAACACAGTTTCGCTACAAACAACATTGACAAATGGTACAGCTACCGTTACTTCTGGTGTTACATATCAATGGAGTAAATATGTTAGCGGAGCTTACCAAAATATCGCAAGTGCTACATCTGCGAATTTAACAGTAACGCCTAGTATGGTAGATTCTGTTGCTTCGTTCAGATGTAATGCTGTTTATGGTAATAAGACATATTCTGCATATGTCAGTGTTATTGATCAGAGTGACCCATGTTCAATTAATGTATTGAGTTCTTTAGGGGATCAATTGATTAATGGACAGGGTGCAGGTGCTTTATATGTAATCATTACAAGAAACGGAAAAGAAATTGATACATTGAAATCTACAACATTCTCTACTTCTGCTCCTAAAAAGCCTGCGAGCGGGGATTTTTATTATAATGTAGATGCTTCTGCTAAAACAGTTACTTTAATGAAATATAATGGAACAGCTTGGTCAGCAGCTACTGGTAACGATCTTCCAAAATATACTTACAACTGGACTCGAAGAGATAAAAAAGGGGTGGAATTAGACACAGCTTCTGATTATGCATCTGGAAAAGCAATTTTCTTAGATTCATCTGTTGTAAATGGGAAAATGATTTTCGGCTGTGAAGTCGTTGACGATAGTGAATAGGCAATAATGTCAGGGCGTACATTATTGTCTTTTTTTAATGTACGCCCAATTATCGTTAAGGAGGAAATATTTGAATGGGTAAAACTTTAGGCTATGGTGAGATTACTGTTGCCAACGTGACAGAACCTTTCACAGTTATGTTAACAAACGAAGCACAGCAATTTGCTACAGATTCAAATAGAAAAGTAACTTCCGCACAAAGTTACTATACAGACATTATTGTTATTCGTGGTAGTCAGGAGCGGACTGATTACACAATTGGAAATATTACTTCTGGTAGTGGGATTACTGTCAGTAAAAACAGTAAAAGAGTTACATTTAGTGTGAATGCTGGTACTACTATCGGAGCCGATACGGGAGTAATTGAGATTCCTATTACGCTTGATGGGCAGACTGTTAAGAAACAGTTTTCTTGGAGTTGTGGGAAACAAGGACCTCAAGGTGTTAAGGGTAATGATGGGAATAGTTTTGCTTGGAATATGTTAAGTGAAACAAATTGTGGTAAAAAACATTGGGGAACAGAGTCTTCTGGCGGAAAATATTCTGTTGAAGATTTTATTACAGAAGATAATATCGATGCTGTAAAACTAATTTGTACTGAGGCTATATCTACATCAAATTGGTCTTATGTTTCATTTAAAGATATTAAGATGTTGAAACAACTGAAACCATCTACAAAATATACATTAAGTTACGATATTAAAGCAAACAGATCAGGAGCTATAAGTCACTCTATATGTAAAGGAGATGCAAGTAATTTTTGCACTAATACTGTCGTTGTAAACAATATAATTGGGAATGAAACGTGGCAACACATCTCAGTAGTTTTAACTACGAACGATTTAAAAACAACACCTACAAACGAAATTCTATATCTAGGCAGAAATGCTTTAAGTAAAGTAGGTTATTCTATCATCAAAAATCTCAAACTAGTTGAAGGAGATATCGACACTCCTTGGAGTCCATCTCAATCAGATATCGAAGGAAAAGGCGTTGTAGAAACAGTTCAATATTACTTAGCAACATCTCAAGCCTCTGGAGTAACTTCTTCTACTTCTGGTTGGAGTACAGACATTACAACTCAAAAACTCACTGCGGATAAAAAATATTTATGGAATTGTTATCAGACTAAGTATAGTGATGGTACGAGTGAACCTATTAGCACACCTAAGGTTATTGGTGTATATGGGGATAAAGGAACGAGTACAAAGATTATTAGGACTGGTTATAAATACACTCAAAATAATATTGATACATTCTCTGCTTCTGGATATTCAAGAACTTGGGGTACCGCAGACGCTACAACAGGACTGAAAGTTGGAGACAATGTATTATTAAGAGTTAAGAACACTACAAAAGGCTCTGACTGTTTAATCTTTGCAAGTATTACTGCCATTCCAAGTAATTATAGTCTGACTTGTACAAGCTATGGTTTAATTGATAATGGAGCTGATGGTCAGGATGGTGAAGATGGGGCTGGATTTCATTGGAATTTGTTAAAATATTCTGGTGATTTGTCAAAACAAGTTCTTGGTGGTGCAGGAACCTACACTGCTACAGTAGAATCAATTGAAGACAAGACAACTCCTAGCGGACAAGCAGAAAAAATCACTTATACTGTTCAAGGTACTGGTGGTAAATTTATTCAAACAGGTAAATATATTAAAGAGGGTGACATCAAACAAGGTAAAACTTACACTGTTTCTGTATGGTGCAAATGTAGCTCAATTAAAAGCACTGGTGTTATTAATGCTGAGTTCTTAGATAATAAAACATATGTAAACCCTACATTATCTACTGAATGGCAACAGTATGTAGTTACAGGTGTGGCAAATAAAGATGTTACTTCTACTTCTTCAGCTTCTGCTATTTCTTTCTACTATAGCGATAATATGTCAGTTGGAGATATTTTCTATATTTCTTCTCCTAAAGTTGAAGAAGGTGATAAAGCTTCGCCTTGGTGTACAACTTATGAAGAAACTCTTGCCAAAAACCTCTCTATCACACCTTCATCTCAATACTTCAAGTCTACAGACGGTGGTAAAACATTTGCACCAAACGCAATCACAATTAAACCTACTATTCAAGGAGAAATCAGTTTTGGTAAATGGCAATACAGCATTGATGGTGGAGTTAGCTTCACTGATGTTGTGAGTGGACAGAAAGGCTTGACGATCAGTAATAATATGTTGGCTGTTAGCAAAGATAGTAGTTTATACAGTGATGCTGTAACTATGATTACTTTCAGAGCGGTTGCCGATGATAGTAGTTTTTATGATACTTGTAGTATTGCTAAGATTTATGACGTGAGTGATATTGGTGATGGTAGGAATTTATGGATTACTAGAGATAATATTACGTTACAAGCTTGTGAAAAAGATAAATATATATATATAACGACTGGTACTTCAACTGTTTGCATTGGAGCCGATGGTAGTTCAGTAGGTACAAACACTATTGCGTTACAGACTGGAACTAAGTATACAATTTCATTCGTAATCAGTTCTCCATCTGAGGTAGGCAATGCTCGGTGGTATTTTTGCACTGCGTTAAATAGCACAGGTGTTAAAAATTATGGTGGATATGGTGTAAAATTAGTTACAGGCGAGAATATTGTTAGCCAAACAATTACTGTAGATACTTCTTGTGATGCAGCTGGGTTAGTCTTGTATCATCTTCCAACTGGTTGTGTTATTAAAGATATTCAAGTAGAAAAGGGTTCTTCTCCTACTGGTTGGACACCTGCTCCAGAGGATCTTCAAACAGCGATTTTATCTACAAAATCAGAAATATCTAACGTGAGTTTAAAGGTGGATAAAAACAAGCAAGCTATTGAGCAAAGAGTGGAAAAGACTACTTATGAGCAAGATTTAAACTTGGTCAAAGGCGATATTAGCAAAGCGAATGAAGGATTAAACAAATGGAGATATGAGATTTATCCTAAGAGTTTGTTTGCAAGTGAATACCAAGGCAAGAGTACAATGGATGTATTTGCTAAGAATACAAATCTTACGCCTAGTCAGAGTGTTTTGATTAATGACATGGATTTAAGTATTGCTTGGAATTATGACAACAATTATATTGGCTATGCTCTTACATTTGCAAAATTTTCTGCCGCTAAAAGTGTTGCGATCACATTTGCACACGATGATGGGGCACATATTTATCTGAATGGTAAATTGATTGGCGGTAATGATGTGTACAATAACAAAGGTGAATCTTTGACGTTAGGATTCGTAAAAGGATGGAATTGCATTGAGGTTGTTGTAAATGAAGGCGCTAGTACAGAAGGATTTAAATTAGGCACTACTCTATCTGCTATCTCAGAATGCCAATTAATGAATTGTTACTACGGTACTCCTGTTGCTAGACAATCACATATTACGAATCAGCTGGTGGAAAACACGACTAACATCGAAGGTGTTACAACAACAATGCAGAAAGTCATGACCACTGTTGGTGGATCAGACAGAATTGATGAGTTTGTGAACAACTATAACAAAACCATTGAGAGTGAAAAACAGTTTAAGAAAACTATTGGCGAGACCTATACAACTAAAGATGAGTTTAATGGGCTTGAAATTGGTGGTAGAAATTTATTACTCTATTCTCAAACTATTAGAGCACATAATAATTATTATGGCGTTGGTTTCTTAACAGATGAAGTCGAAACATTTAATGGATGCCCTGTATGGTCGGTTAAAAATCAATGGGGAAAGTTGGCATGGTTGTTCAAATCACATGTTATTGATAGGGGATTGGTTAAAGTTGGAGATACACTGACATACTCTCTATATGCCAAAACAAATAATACATCTGGAAAACGCATTGCGTGTTCGTACCGATTCAAAGGAAACGCACAGGCTTATTGGTTCAAAGGTGCAGCTTTTAATATTGGTACAAGTTGGGCAAGATATTCTGCCACATTTACAGTTACAAAAGATATGTTGGCAACTGATACATATATGAACGAAATTGGGTTCGAAGAAACAGTTTCTATGTCTGGAGACGATAAAGTTTACTTTGCATGCCCTAAACTTGAGCGTGGAACAAAAGCCACAGATTACACTGAAGCACCAGAAGACAATGAAATTAATGGTCAAAATTTGATTAGTAACTTGCCTGTAAATTGGGAGCAAGGAGGAATTAATGGTGGACAAGCTGTTGGTTCTACATATGCTTCGATTAAATCTTCAACCACTTATCGAATTCGTATTAAAGACATATTTTCCGTATCTGGTAACATAACTGTTAGTGCTGGTGGTACAACAACAAATTCATCAAAGGAAACTCTATCTTTTTACGGAACATTGTATGATGCAAAAAAGGGTTTACTTCGTGAAACTGGTTGGAAATCATTTCCTAGTACAATTAATTGTGGTGATGCCAAATATATGTCTATCATCTTACGATGGGGAGATGGCACAAAAACACAAATTGCTCCTTCCGACATTTCACAAATTTGTCTAAAGATTGAGCGTGGTACTTCTGCTACGCCATTCACACTAGCGCCTGAAGATGTTAACGGGAAGATCGTGAATGTAGAAACTATTGCTAATCAGACCGCTGATAAATTCAGTTGGATTGTCAAAAGCGGTACAAGTTCAAGTAATTTCGAAATTACTGATAGATTAATGAATCTTGTATCAGCAAACATTAATCTTGATGGTATTGTAAGCTTTATGAATACTGCTAAAGGAGATGGCAGAAAGAATCTATATAATCTAGATTACTCTAGTTTTGAAAATGTTGCCTCACAAGAAGATGCTATATGCTACGCAAAAGATAACGGTGTAACTTCTGTCGGCATTGATAGTTCGGTATCTTATGATGGAGATAAATCTCTTAAAATCAGTTATACTACTGCAAATTTAAACTCAAGTACAACACCATTGTACTTAGGAAGTTCTGCAAATAATTACGGCTGTGTAAAAATACAAGCAGGTAAACAATACATACTTTCTTGTTATGTAAAATCAGATTCTACTACGGGACTGTTCATGATAGATATTCAGGGGCATGATACTCCAGACACTAAAACAGATGGACTTTATCTATCTAACATTGATCCGAGAAAATTACCAGGAAGTTCTACTGGTGTTAATCTAAGTACGGATTGGCAACGAGCTGTTTGTGCAATAAAAGTCGCAGATAATGCAACTGGATTATACTGGTCTGTAGTTCCTCTTATCTGGGGTAGACCAAGCAGTTCTAGTGCGCCCCAAACTTTTAATGTATGGGTAGATTGCATCATGTTGGAAGAGGTTGATTCTATTTCAAATGAACCTGGTACTTACATATTCGACAAGGAAACCATTATAGATGGTGGAAGTATTAAAACTGATACTATCACTGGTAATCAAATTTTAGCAGGCTCCATCACAGCTGATAAAATCGCAACAGATGCCATTAAATCTCATAACTACATCTCTTCTGGTGGTACGCAGGGATCATTCTTAAATCTGGGTGATGGTAGCTTTACAAGTCCTAATTTGAGTTGGGATTCAAATGGTAATTTGATTGCCAGTAATGCGAACCTGAGTGGGCTGATTAATGCCACAAAAGGTACAGTCGGTGGTTGGAATATAGCAACAAATGGTTTATATTCTGGTATTGACGAAAATGCTATAAAAATATATTCTGCTACGACTTACGATGCACAAACAATGTATCAAAAACAGAAAATACAAGATTCATTCATTTTATCTCAAAAATATATAAATCATTTTGTTTCGCAGCAAGTATCTGTTGGACATAATATTCCTTATTGGCAAACAAGATCATTTATATATAATGATTCCCAAATACAACTTGCACAAAGTGATTATTGTATAAATACTTCTTCAGCTTCGAATTATGATGCACAATATAGTCTAAAAGATGGGTATATAAGTGCTACTCGTATTTATATGGAACAAAACATTACACAAGTTGGCGGAGATGTTATTAATTCATCATTTAGCATAGGTTTAGATAGCATGATGGGGTGGTGTTCTATACAGTCTACTAAGGGGATAAATATATATGGAAATTCTTCAAGGGCGTTATACGTTCAATCAAATGATACATCTAAATATAATGCTCTTGAAACAGAAGGAGATGTCGTGGTGAACGGCAAAATTCATGCGGTTTCTGGCGACAATAAAATTCAGCTAAATTCAGATAATAACGGATCAATTGAATTATATGGGAATACTCCATTTATTGATTTCCATAGTGCGTATAGTAGTGCTGACTATACTTGCCGAATTATAGCAAATACGCCAGAACAGTTGCTTGTATGTGGCAAACTACGTTGTGATTCCAATATTATTTCAAACAACGATCTTATTGCAAATAGTTGGGTTTATGCAGGACAAAACGCACATTATACATGGCAAAACCAATTGGATTGTTATTTTTCATGTGGATATTATAATAACACAAACAATGTTTACTATTATGCTGGATATCATGCGTTCTATGTAAATAATGACTCAGGCTCTGGAATGATGTACATCAACACAAATGGCGTTACTTCTCGTGTAGGATTTACAAAGACCTCAGACGAACGTATCAAAAAGAATTTTGAATCTTTTGATGATAATATTATTGATGCTTATATGAACATTGAACCAGTAAAATATCAACTCAAACAAAGTTCCAATGATAATTATCACTTTGGTTTTAAGGCACAACATATTGATAAAATATTTAGTGATTATGGAGACACTTACAATGAGTCATTTGATATTTGCACTTCTCGCCCTATTGATCCCGACAAGGCAAAGGAACTATATGGTGTAGACGGCATGGTAGAAGAATATGGACTTCGTTACGATGAACTCATTGCACCTACTACTTATATGGTACAGCATATTTATAAAGAACTTGAACAAGTCAGACAAGAAAAAGCAGACCTAGAAGCTCGCTTACAAGCAATCGAAGCAAAACTTGGATTTTAAGAACGGATAAACAACTAAATAAAACATAAATTTGATCATACATAGAGCAGTTTTCGGACTGCTCTTTTTGTATGCCAAAAAACAGAAAGAAAGGTGAAATACATATGGTATACACAGTTAAATTAGATAACTCTGACGACAAAGTATTTAATCTTATGCAGTTTAATTCTATGAGTTTTGACATGGAATGTAAACTTGTCGTTTGCACAGATGATCTAAAAACAGTTAAATCAGCATTTACAAATTTTAAAACATTAGACATCTACAGAGATGATGTGCAGATTGCAACTTACACATGCTTTAACAATTATAAAGAAATCTCTTTACAGCAAGGATTGTATAACAATTCTAATGGAGAATGGGAAGACGCACTGATCGTATCTCTTACAAGAGCAAACATTGTAGAACAGGTGCAACGACTTGATGAAAAAGTTAATCAAATCGTAGATATTAATACATTAACTATTGATGAGTACAAGAACTATTTACAAGAGAAAAACAAAACTGCTCTCGCTGAGTTCTTAGCAAGTCAGAGTGTGGAATTCAATGGTAAGCTTTATGGAGTATCTGAAGAAGATCAGAATGAAATGGCTCTGAACTTTATGCAGTATCAAGCTCTTACTACTGCTGGTCAGCAAGTAACTCTTGAGTGGCATAGCAAAAAGAGTGCGTGCGAAACATTCACTGCTGAGGAATTTGTGCAGTTAACAGCAATGATCAAGGCATTTGTCTATCCTTACTTTCAGCAGATGAATGTTATCAAACAACAGATTTTCAGTTCTACTAGCAGAGAAGAATTGGACAAAATCGAAATTAAATATGAAGTAATTCCTGTGCAGTCAACAGAACCTACTATTCCTTCAGATGGAGAAGGCAAGATGGATGAGACAGGAAAAGATTCAGTTACGACTGAAGAATAATTAATTTAACAGAGAAAAGGAGAAAATTAATATGGAAATGACAAATATGCAGGCAGATATGATCTTAGGACAGTTAAATACAATTTATGCATTCCTTATGAAAAACAGTGAATTAGTACCATGTACTTTAAGTGCTGGGCTTGCCAAGAATATTAGAAAGATTCAAGGAGAGCTGAAGGAATATTTTGAAGAAAAACACAAACTCTTACAGAAATATGATATCACTACTGATGCCCAGATCAATGGTACAGAGAACGGGCAGAAATTCTTAGCAGAGTTTAATCCTTTAAGCATGGAAAACTCAGGGGTTGAGTTCCATAAGATGAGAATGACTTTTAGCGAAGTTTGTGATGTTATTGAGAATTGTCAAGGAATTCTTGAGGGAGACATCATGATTTTACAGCTTATTTGTAAAGATGAAAGTGAGAACGAAGATCAAAAAGAAGGTGAATAAATAAAATGCTACATGTAAAGAAATCATGTAAATATCTTATCTTATTCCTTATTGGAGCATTTGCTTATTGTGGAATTGAAATCATCTGGCGAGGATATACACATTGGACAATGGGAGTGTTAGGTGGTACTTGCTTTATTCTTATTGGGCTGATCAATAACAGTCGCTTCTTCTACCATCTTATGCCCTTTCGTGAACAAATGATTCTCGGAGGATTGATTGTTACTGTAATGGAATTCATAGCAGGTTGTATTTTAAATTTATGGTTAGGTTTAAGCATTTGGGATTACTCTCAGATGCCTTTTAATCTGTGTGGGCAGATTTGCTTACCTTATACAATTTTATGGATTTTACTGAGTGCAGTATGCATTGTTGTAGATGATTCGCTGAGATATTTATTATTTGGAGAAGAAAAACCAGAATATGTTTGGTAAAGACTTAAAGGAGTGATTTTTATAAAATAATCGAGGTAATTACATGATAGAAAATTGGAATATTATAATTAATTTTTTATCTCAACATGGGGCTGCATTGACAGTGTTTGTCTTTGCGGTTCTTTTGTTTGCAGATAAAATTTTTGATGTCACTTCCAAATTAAACGAAAAGTTTGGTTTTGAGACACGTGCTTCATTAGAAAAGAAACATCAAAAAGAAGTGATTGAACAACAACGCTTAATGATCGATAAGCATACAGAAACTTTGGATAAACTAACACAGATTTTGAGCAATCAGAATAAAGATATTCAAGTTATCAAAGACATGATGAGAGAGCAAGCCGCATTATTAACAGACCAAAAGGTAGGCATGGAACGACTATTTGCACATACAGCTGAACTGGCTAAAAAATTAGATGATGCGTGCGTAATAGACGTTGCTTTATCTGAAGGTGTTGCTGCAATGTTAAGAGACAGAATCAAACAAGCCCACAGGTATTACAAGCAAAAAGGTTGTATTTCCCCTACGGGGCTTGAAAACATCAATGCTATTTATAAGGTATACCATGACCAATTACATCAAAATGGCGTTGGAGAAAAAATGTACAAAGAAATTAAAGCATTGCCTATTAAGGATGAAGAGTCATTCTTGTAGGTCTTTTTTATTGCAAAGGAGGATTGCATTATGAACAAATTTAAAGAATTTTTGGCAAGTATTAATTGGAGTGAAGTTAAACCACATACTGTTGTGAGCTTGATTTTACAGGTGTTAGCGTGGATCAATATGGGATTAACTGCGGCAGGTAAACCTGTGATTGACGTACATGAAGATGTGATTAACCAGATTGTAGGTTGGGTATTTGTATTTGGTACTTCTGCTTATGGCAACTGGAAGAATCATAGCTTTACTTGGTTTGCACAAACAGGAGATAAGATTGCTTACGCATTACGTGATGGTAGATTAACTGCCGATGAAATTGATCAGATCATGGAAAAGGTTGCAGATAAAGACGTAATTGTAAAAGTTGATAAAGATTTATTTGAGAAAGAATTAGACGATGTCGCAGAGGGTAAAGAGTCTGACGACATTGTTGGATAATTTGCTAAGTGATGAATTAGTTATTGAATAATTAGTTATTGAGCAGTTGCTGTTATGGTGACTGCTCTTTTTAGATAAAAGAAAGGAGCCTGATATTTATGGCATTAAAATTTAAAACAAGAACGGCAAAGAGCGTGAGCTACGGAAGTAAACGTAGCACGAGTTCTATTAAGTTTATTGTAATCCATTTCACAGGGAATGACGGAGATTCCGCTAAGAACAATGCAGATTATTTTGCCACTGGTAATACGAGAGCTGCTGGGGCACACTATTTCATTGATGAGGGAGATATTGTATGGAAATCTGTTCCTGTTAATCGAGTAGCATGGGCAGTTGGAGGATTTGTTACAAATGCTAATGGAGGTGCAAAATTTTATAAGATTTGTACTAATGCAAACAGTCTAAGCATTGAAATGGCTAATTCTGTAGGAAGTGTTCCTAAGGCTACATATAAAAATGCTGTTAGTCTAACTAAAAAACTTATGAAAAAATACAATATTCCTGCCAGTCATGTTCTAAGGCACAATGATGTATCGGGAAAACAGTGCCCAGAACCTTGGTGTGGAAAAAATAATAAACAGTGGGCTAAATTCAAAGCAGACATTTCTGGTTCTACAGTAGTAAAACCAAAAGCATCTTCTAAGTTTAAATCATACAAAGTAAAAGTAACTGCTTCTGCTCTTAAGGTACGTAAATCTCCATCTACAACGGCTGCTATTGCCAGAGATGCTTACAAGAAAGGCACAACAGTTACAATCAAAGCTGTTAAGAATGGTTGGGGTAAAACTAAAGATGGTTGGATTAAACTGTCTTATACAAAGAAATATTAAAGAAATTTATTAAGAAGTTAACAAGAAACAGTTGTGATTGATCTGGCGATCAATCGGTATTTTCTTTATTGGTTTTCTTTGTCAGTGATAAAGAAGTGTTACTCTCTGCTGCGGAGAAGGTAAATATGAGCAGAATAAAAATTTAAGGGTACATCAGATTAATTTCTGGTGTACCCTATTTTTTACGATTTTTCTACTCTACACATATCATCTATTTCATGCTCAGACAAGTACAAAGGCATCCCACATTTATCATCGAAGAATGAAAGGACGTATTCTGTAGAATCAATTCTAGCCCCATATATGGCTGTTTTTATAGGCGTCTGAGAGTCGATTTCTGTAAGTTGTACTGTGTCTCCTATGTGGAATAATCCGCACTCTGTATTGAGCGTCTGAGTGCTTTCGTTGTATTCGTATATTCTCATTATGCATCTCCTTACCTATTTAAATAACTCTGTGATCGTAATAAGTCTGCATATTCTCCGCAGAGATACCATGTGCCAGATGATGGAATGTATTTTAGTATCTTTGTCTTTGTAGAGATGTTAAACCGTTCTAACACTTCTATTCTGCTTTTATAATATTCTACTTCACGTTCTTGTCTTGCTGAGTTGGTTTCTTTTCTAGTGCCTTGTAGAAGTAGTTCTCTGATGTGGAATTTTTGAAGCTTACCATAAGAATCTAACATAGACATCCAGATGTCAGGTGGTGTGTCTCCTGAAATGTTTACTCTCTTGGTAGCTTTTGGAATGTTTGTTGTATTGTACATTTTAATTCACCTCTTGAGTATTATAGCACGAACATGTGTTTGGTGTAAAGAATTATAAAAGAAAAACCACAGATTATAATAAACCTGTGGTTAAGAGAATCTATAGCATTAAAACTCCATAATTAATTTGTTATTTGTTCCAATTATATTTTTAAATGCTTATTTTTATAATTTGGTGTAAATTTGGTGTAACTAAGTGTTTTGTCTAAAATTATAATTTTACTTTATTGCAGTTTTCCTTTATTTTATGCGGGTTTCCATCATTTAAAAATCAATGAAATATTTGAACTTTGCATTTGCATACAAAATTCTATGTTTTACTTCAGATTTTCTTAAGATTC
>OLON01000427.1_pt1 | contig 29266 bp, 54 predicted proteins | sample 1672691 | NCBI WGS metagenome assembly OLON01 (sample SAMEA3136714, study PRJEB25190) | human gut metagenome | biome: human gut; feature: human-associated habitat; material: faeces | place: Austria | collected 2013
AATTTGACAACTCCTTTTACTTCGTTCTTTTTATTTTTCCAAACTTCTATATCATCTAGATATCCCTTGAAATCATTGTCACTGAATGACATGGTTTCTCCTTCAATTGAATGATTTGTGACTCCTTCAGAACCAATCCTGTTGTATCTAACAATTGAAACTTCAGTAACGATATATTCTAATTCGGTTGGTACTTCTTCAACATCCAATAGTGTTTTTAAACGATTAGTAGTAAGACGAATAATCACATCTAATGTCTTATTAGGTTTCTCTTCTGGAAACCCTAATAATGCAGTTACATCATCAATGATTGCCATGATTATTCACTTTTAGCTTTTTTAGTTGTTTTCTTAGGTGTGTCTTTTTCATCTTCTACTTTGTCATTTCCTACAACGTTTTGTTTTTCATCTTCAATATAAGCAATAAGTGGTGTTTCTAATTTGTTTTTTGATGTTGCTAACTCAACAATACGTTTCCTAGATGGTTCAAAACCATCTCTAGGGTACACATCACCAGCATTATAAATATGATCACCATCTGTTAAATCGACGAATCTTTTAATTGCGACATACATTAAGCAGCTTCTCCTGGAGTGATAGTTCCTTTGAATACACCATCAACATATTCAACAAAGAATTTAACACCACACATTAATAATGTTTCAATTGTTGCATTATCTGTTTTAGAAGTATGAACCATACCCACTAAACCTGTTGTATCACTTGTTAAGCCAAATGTATCAGCAACATCCCCATTGTTTGTTGGAATATAAGCACCCGCAATGTTTTCTTTGGCAGTACCATATACTGTACCTTTTTCTAATTCAGGTGAAACGATGACATCACCTAAACCTAAGAAATTCTTTAAGTATGTGAATCCATAAGCAGTTTGTAAAGTGATTTCTTTTGAACCTAAATATTCAGCAATATCATCTGTAGATACAAAATAAATAGGTGTAACTGTTTCATCTTTATAATGTTTAACTAATTCTCCCCACACTGCAGATAAGGCAGATTGTAAAGTTTTACCAGTAGCAGTACCAGTACCTTCTTTTAATGTAGAATAGAAAGTCTTTTTGATTTGTCCTTGAATGACACCGACCATTTTTTCATCAGTTTGGTTAATTGCAATATTTCTACCTGAACGTTGGATTGCTTCTGCAGTAGTTGATTTACGATATTTTTCTAATGTTAAATCAATATCTTTAACTTTCTTTCTAGTTACTTTAGTTAAACCGATTGTTTCACCTTCTCCAACTTGAGGAGCAACTGTACCAACCTCCATTTTATAGATTTTGATTGTTGTTCCTGAAGACATTGGTGTTAATTCAGTAACCCCTAATAAATCTTGTAATTCATTGATATTTGAACTGATTCTAGAAGTATAATCAATCGAAATACCTGGTTCTAAATCAGCTGTTACTGTTGTACCTGTTGGTGCAGCAAATAATTGCAAATTAAATTGTTTTCTCATATATTTTTCTCCTTTTTATCTAAATAATTCAGGATGTTCAGCCATTGCCTTTTGACGTTCAGATCTATTTTTGATTTTTAAGATATCTTCTTTTGTCAATTCTTTTGAACCATCCTTTAAGTGAGGAGTTTTTCCTCTTAAAGCTTCAGCTACAGCTTTTTGAACAGCATCATTGAAGTTTTTAACAAAATTTTCTACATTTGTTTTTGTTGTTTCAGCGTCTTCAGCTACTAAATTCCCTAATAATTCATCATTAACAACGATTTTTGAATCATTTAAGATTCCTCTAGCAACTTTTGTCATTGCTCCAATAGCTTTTTCTTTTTCATAACCGGCAATTTTCTTTTGAAGTTCTTCCATTTCATGCTTTCTTTTTTCTTCTTCGGTCATGTTTTTTAATCGTTCAGCTTCTGCAGCTTTTGCACTTTTTTCTTTTTGTCTTTTTTCCCATTCGGCGAATTTTCGATTGATGATGTTGTTTACATCTTCATCAGTGTATTTTTTATCTTCTTTTTCATCATCACCTGATTTATCTTCAGGATCGTCAGTTCCACCTGAACCACCTTCTCCGCCATCATCAGCGAATAACTGTAAATTGAAGTTTCTTTTATGGGATAATTTTAATAATTCTTCTAATTCTTTTTTCATTTTTTTATCTCCTATCCGTATCTTTTAGAGAGTTACACGCCTGCTCTTCTCCGTAGCTTAAAGTTTCCACGCCTGACTCATCCATATCTTTTAAAGTCATAAATGCTTGGACAAAATAAAAAGCGCCACATGCGCTAATTTTTGATTTCTAATTGTACATAATCAGGGTAAGTATGACTTACCTCTCTACATCCAATTACAAAGCCATTAACTAATGTAATTGACTTACATGTTGGATGATATACACCTATATATCCCTCTCCTTTTTCTAGAGAGGTTTTTATTTTATCTTTGGTTAATTCTTCCAAGCTATAGCAAAGTGTCTGTAATAGCGTAGAAATTGCAGAACAGACAATATCATCACCACATGTGTTGTAATTGGCATGGCCAATGCATTTAATTGCTATATGTTCTTTAGAAATTCCAACTGTAATCTTGATCATATAAGTTCCTCTTTAAGAAAATAAAAAGCAATCATCCTTGATTGCCATATTTTTTCTTATTTCTTTCCAATGATTTTGTTTTGCTTTTAGGTGGCGGTACATAACAGTCATATTTCTCATGACGGATACGTCCACAAATCATACACATATACTGAATTTTCTTAACAATAACATGCCTTTTCTTATCAAAATATTGAATAGTGCGATATTCAAACTCTTGATGATGATGTGGTCTTAAACCTTCAGCCATAGAAAACCTCCTTTCTCAAAAATTGAGTACAAAAAAAGCAAGTCGTTTAAACTTGCTCGTTAAATATATTCAGTTTCTTTAAATATCTTTTGAAGTTTAGGTGCTTGTATTGCTAACCAATCAACCATTTCTTCATTGTGCCACTTACAATTTTCATGAAGTCCCGATTCACATAAAAAAGCATGGATTAACTCATGCCTTATTACTTGCTCTCTATATTTAGCTACATCTTCAATTTCAATTTCTTCATATCGGAAATCAGTAATAACTATCTTTTTTGAAGTGTAATCAGTATATCCAAAATTGTTTTTTAATAATGGATCATTATCACAATTACTCTCAATAATTCTATATTCAGTTCCCAAAACTGAAACTTCTTTTAAAATTTTCATAAATACTCCTTAATTTAGCTAAAATAAAAACCGACTACTTGTCGGCTTGATTATATCAGTTTGTTAAATATCCATTTTCATATAAAAATAGCATTTCATCAGTGCTAAGGTAATCAAAAAGTGTTTCAATATGACCATAATCTTCTGAAACATCTTTAGGGATAGCGGGTTTAAATTCTTTAGGAATAAAACCTAACTTATCACATATTCTTTTATATTCAGTTTCAATTGCTTGTTTAGTCATTTGGTATCATTTCTATGGCATCCATGGATTACTCCACATTGAAGATCCAACTTTTGCTTTTTCTTCTCCATCCAAAATCATTTTTATGTGTTCTTCATTATCCCATGGAGCATATTCTTTCCAATTCTTAATATACTCATTAAATTCTTCTTCTCCACCTAACAATTCAACATGAAAAGGATATTCTTTAGGATCAATCATTTTTAATAACCTCCGCTTTTATATAAAAACAACCATCTTTTTCTTCTGCTTCAATCACATTATAACATAATCCTCTTTTAAAAAGTAATTCATCTTGATTTTTAAACATTTTATAAGCAAGCGGTTTTAAATATAAAGCTCCTTTATAACCTTTTGGGACTACAAATTCAATATACATATTTCTTCCTAAAAGATTTATATTATCAAAATAATTAAATGATGTAGAAGTGTAGCCTTTTTCAATGATAGTTTGTCCCACAAGCTGTTTTAATTCATCTAAAGAAGCGTTTGTTCCTTTTATATAATTTATAGCATCTGCTTTTCTATAAACTGTTATTGAATCATTTATAACCCCTTTTAATAAAGTTTTATCAAGTAATTCAATTTCCTTTTTGAATTTTCTTTCACGTCCAGTATTTAAAGCAAAATTCATCTGCATAGCAAGGTTTCCAGTGTATCTTGTAAGAATTTCTTTTTCACTTTTAGATAGAACTGTGACTTGTTTTTTTAAATCATTTTTTACATCTGAAATCTTTTTATATTCATCCAATCTCAAACTGTGTTTTCCGTTTGCAAGTCCATCAAGCCATTCATTATAGATTTTTCTATCCATATGAGGTCCTGTTGAACAATGACAATTAGGATGCATTGGTGGAGCGTTGTCTCCAACGTTCATCCGATTTATTGGAAAAACCTTACCATCTAACGCTCTACAAGTATCACACGCATCACCGATTCCACAAGTTATGTATTCATATTCATCAAATCCATTTGCTTCATATGATTTTTGTTGTGCAGCAATTTGAACTCTAGCAAGTTCAGTCCTCATTAATCGTTGTGCATCACTGATTTTAACATTGAAACGTTTTCTTAATAGTCTGGCTAATTCATTAGGATTTTTTCCTTGGATAAGTCCTGTTGCTAGCAAACTTTCAAGATCATACTTTAGCAAATCTTGATGCATCCAAATCCTATCGCTGAATGTTGCATTGTGAAATGATGCGTTGACAATTGAATGTACTGTATCAGCATTATCTAAAATTGTTGGTCCTAAAATACCAGCTTGTCTTTGTATTTCATCAAGTGTTCTATTTTCAAGAAGTTCATCCATGTATTTTTCCAATTCATCATGGCCACTCACTAAAGCTAAACCAATATTCGCTTTTAACAATTCAAGTCTATTAACTTTCATTGTCAAATTGTAAAGTTTCATTTCTTTATTTGCCTGTTTTGAAAAATTCTTTTCTTCAACATACTTTTTAGCTTTTCTTGAATAAGCTTCCATATCCAAATTAGAAGCTCTTTTTTTAGTTTCGGCCAATGTAATGCCAGTATCTTTTGCATACTTAGCATAGAAGTTATTGATTTCAGATTGCACTTCATCCATCATTCTTTGATAGATTTCTTTAATCTTCTTATCATACTCTTTTTCATCTTTGATATTCTTCAAGCGTTGTTTTTCTTCTCTTAAACGCCAATATTCAGCACTGTTCATCTATTATTTGAACATCCTTTTATCAACAATAGATTCTTTAGAAGTTTCATCTTCCTGCTTGATTTTTTCTTTTTCTTCTTGAACATCTTCAACGATTGAAAGAGAAGATAGTTGAGTATCTTTAGAAACAACTCCTTCTAAGTTTTGAGCAATTTGAGTTTCTTCAAGTACGTTTGCTGGATAGTTTTGACTAAACTTATAAGTAACATCAACCCATTTATCTTCATGAACTGTGTTGATTGGGTTACTGAAAATTAGCTTATATCTTCTATCTAAAGCACCTGTGAACTTTCTTTCTTTTGTCTTGGCCAAGTTTGACATAGAAAGCAACTTATACTTAAGCGCAATTCCTGAACTTGTACCAAAGTTTTCATCATTGATGTTAGGTGTCATAGACATTTGAAAAATCAATCTTTCTAGACGGTTAATAAGGTTTTCTTGTGAACTATCCGCATTAGGCTTTTCAAGAAATCCTACATCAATCGTATTGGATTCTTCATCAAAATTAATGATCCTGTTATTTCTAATATGAATAATTCCGTCTTTATCAACTTTTGCACCAATAATTTTTAGATATGCATCCGCAAAGTAATCAACATCATTTGCCTTTTCGCTTATTGCTTTATTGTAGGCATTGATCATTGACCATGTACTTTCAAAAGCACTCATGCGTTCGGCGTTTTCTACATATTCAGTAACTGGAACACCATCAAAGCCATGAAGTGAACCTTCATCAACGAAATGCATACCACTTTTATTACTGAATTCATAAACGTAAGAATCATCACTCAAATAACCATGCATAATACTATTTGAATCGTAGTAATATGTAACGAAAAACCTTGGTTCTGGAACGATTGAATCATCATATACGATAAATCCTTTGGTTGGTTCAATGTACCTAATACCCACCTTTGCGTCTTCATTGATAAAATACATTTCATAACATTTGCCATAGATACTGCAGTTTTTTGAAATCTCTGCATTGTTATCATCTTGATGATTTCTCTTATCCAATTCATTGATGTAAGTAGCAACTTCTTCATCTGTTGATGATACTTTGATAGGAATTCCAATAAAAAAACCGTTAAACGTATCAACTATGTATTTAGCAAAGTTTACGATTATACGGTTATCCGGTTTGTATTGTGGTTTATCCTGGTACATCATAATTGGATAGAACCCTTCATATCCATCTTTTAACTTTTTATATCTTGAACCATTTAATCGCTTGTGCTTAGCAATGTATTTATTCAAATGTTTGATATCCATTGTTTCATCATCGGAAATGGTAAAAATTTCATCTTTTGCAATTACCTCTAATGTCTTCATTAAATACCTCCTTCCAGATCCGTGTTCAATCCTGAACCTTTTAAAATTGTATAGATAAAATATCTGATAGCATCCATTGCATGGTCATTTTGCTTAATTGGAGCATCTTCCCCTCGAGCACTTGCTTTAGGATCCCATGCATAGACTGAAAATTCCTTAATTGTATTTCTACATTTGCTAAAAAACTTAATTTTGCATTGATTGAGCATTGTACTGACCAGTCTAATACCATTTGATACATCATTCTTAGCTTTTTTGACCCTAAAGCCTCTCTTTTTTAGTTCAGCAATAAAAGAAGCTGCAGATGGATCTACGACAATTTGAAATATTTCTCTCCCATTAAGAAATTCAACTAAATCATTTGCATATTCACTATCCGTTTTTTGAACTTTCCTGTCACGTCCTGAATAGTAATATTCATCAATGCAATACCAAATATCATCAGTTCCTTTGTTCCAAAGCAAAAAGACCATGGCATTTTGAGTACCATAGTCACAACTGACATATCTATAACTTTTACTATCAATCAAACAATCACAATCATCAACAATATGCTTATCTTGGTTAAACATATCGTAAATGATACCTTCAGCTACAGTCCAAAGACCTTTAATATATCTATCATAGAAAACACCGCTCCATTGACTTTTATACCTTTGTTTGATTCTCTTACTTAAAGAAAGGTTATCATCCATTGTAAAATGCAAATAAATGATGTTCTTCTCTTTTGTTTTATCAATCCAATTAGTTTTGAACCAATGGAAAGGACCATCAGGGTTACAGTTGAACCACCATTTTGAACCTTCAACAGAACAACGTGCAGTTGCTTGATTAACAAACGATTCAGGCATCAGCGCCACTTCATCAAAAAAACAACCTGCGAGTGTGATACCTTGAATTAGGTCTTGAGAGCTTTCATCCTTACCACCAAATACATAAAAATAATTAGTTACACCATTCTTACTGATTTCAACCATGTTATCGGCTCTATGATCCTTTAATTTGTAACCTCTTGACCAGAGCATCAGCTTTAAAATATTCAAAACGTTACGTCTAAATGAACCAATCGTCTTACCACACATCCCAAAGTTGCATTCAACAAAGGTAGACATAGCCCAAATTACATAAGAAAGAGACATTGATACAGTCTTTCCTGATCTAATTGAACCATCGGCGATAATTCCATCTTTATCTTTAACCGGTGAATTATCAGTCCACCAATTTAAAACTTTACGTTGTTTTTTGCTAAAGGGTTTGAATTTGAAAACTGCTCTAATCTTCTTCATCTTCCCAATCCTCTTTTGCACTAGCGTTTAATGCTTCCAAGAAACCATCATCCTCAATTTCTTCTTTCTCATCATCAATAGCAATCTTTCTTGTTTGTGCCTTAATTAAATCAATCTTAGCTCTTTGTTCTTCGGTTGCTAAATTCATATGTTTAGATAACCAGTCCAAAGCTTTCATTCTGTCTGATAACTTGATACTAGCACCATCCTTACCTTTTTTAACTTCACTAAGAATAGTTCCGTCAACATACACTGATTCTTTAAATCTAACAGTATTGATGGTTTGCTTTAGAATTTCATCTTCACCTGTTTTTGGGTTTTTAGCAATTACCGGTCCAAAAGCTCCCATAACAGGAATTTCTTCTCTACCGTACTCCAAGTAATCATTGATATCAGCAAAGGCGATATCGATATATTTTTGAACTATGTCATGCGGATCAAGAAGAGCATCTTCATATAATTCTTTTTTTAGCCGATTTATTTCTTCTATTACAGCTGGTTGTTTAGACCAGCGAGAAGCCATTACACAAGCACTGTTGTACGGAGTGTTTGGCTTTACTTTTTGATATGCTTTTACCTTATTGTGATACTTTAAATAATAAATACAAAAGAGCTGATGTTCTTCATCCAGCTCACTTGTTTCTACTATTTCTTCAGCTATTTTTTTGCATTCTTTTTTGGTGTGCACACTTTTATTTTGGGGTGCACCCTTTTTCTTCTTTTTTGACCATTCATAGCGACGGCTCCATGACTTGACAGTATTGATTGTCGTACCATATTTTTTAGCAATTTCTTTTTGCTTCATGCCGTTTTTATAGTCTTCAAATGCTAACTCGTGTTTTTCCAAATCATGTCACCACCTCCATTTTTTTATTTATAGAAATAGCAGTTAAAACTGCGACGTTGTTCTTTGCAAAAGAAAAAAGCTCCCATAAGGAACTTTTTTCAAGGGGTTTAACCTATATGTCTGAACTGTGATTTTAAATTAAATGGGATTGTTTCATTTCTTTAAAAACCACAATAGCATAATAGCATGGAAATAAGGGTTCAATCTAGGTCCAAATTGGGTCCAATTAGGGCTCACTTTGGGTTCATTTTGGGTCCAAAATGGGTCCACTTTTAATAAAAAATTATCATTTGTGATAAAAAAGCAAAGAAAAAGAATGAAATTACTATTCATTCTTGATACTTTCATAAAAGGTATTATTCAATTTTTCGAGTGATGGGCGGTGTTCCATGTCAAGATATTTGGATAATTCTAAACATGCTTTTGGAAACTCTCTTTTGTAAGTTGATTTGCTGATACAAAACGATTCTTCTAATGTGTCAATCATTTCATTATATCCTCTTGAACATACATACGTTCTAATGATATTTCTATGCCCTGCATTGAGCAAATATACTAACGGCATAAATTTATCAAGTTCCATATTAAAGAGCTCTAGACGCTTTGTTAAAAGTTCTCTGCGCAACATATTAGAAGTGATTTGTTCTCCTTTTGGTTTTGAAAAACCTCCAGGAGCTTCATCACTGTATTTAATTGATTGAGGGCTTGGAATGTCCTCAATTTCAAATGTTAAAGAGAATTTTTCAATATTTATTAGGCGTAATTCTCTAAGATATTTTTTAACTTCATCAATGATCTTCTTTTCTTCATCTGTATATTTCATTCCTTGCCCTCCAAAATAATTAATTATTAATTTTTATGATCTTGATAAATTGCATAAGCAATTATCCCTGCCAATTCAGCAAGGATAGTTGCTGCAACTCCACACCAAAATGGGTTAATGTACATTATTTATCACCGCCTTCTTTTATTTCTACATTGCTATTATATTTAATGCATTTACCATTCTTATAAGCGACGCATGCATCTTTTAAACAATGATTTAAAATAACTGTTTTATTCGTTCCTCCTCCACGCAAATACGATTCTCTTATTTCAAACCCGGTTAAATCTGGGCAATATTTAATCATTTGTTCTCTCCTCTTTCTTTTTGGTGTGGTGTCTTTCTTCATACCATTCAATATCTTCTTCAACACGTTTTAATAAATTCTTTTCTCTTACTAGATCCTTTTCACTTGCTCCTGGTCTAGTGATATAGTATTGCAAAGCGTGCTTAATTGTTTGCATTTTTCTATAATATGTGCTCATTTTTTACCTCTTTTTTTGTATATTTCTTTATATAATTTGTAATTTTCTTGCTGTAAATTGCAATTTCTTTCTTTTAAAGTTCTAATATATAAAGCAAAATCCATTCTTTCATCTTTTAAATCGATAATTATTGCTATCAATACTACAATTACATAAATTAAAATTATAAGAACTATAATTAAAGCTTCTTCCATAATTTTTTACTCAATCTTAATATAAAGATCGTCTTTCTCTATTTTCTTCTTTTTGAGTTTTTTAAGAGCTTCTTTGCTGTTTTCTTGTCTGATAAGATAATAAGTTAATTCCTGATTAAAAAGGCTTCTTATCCTGCAATAATTAATACCTCTAGTAAGTTCTTCTTTTGTGCCGCTTTCACAAACTCTAACCTTTATTTTTGCCGTGAGTGGATTTACTTCTCTTTGCACAATGCTATACATTTCTTTCATTTTTATTTACCTTTTCCATCTGGCATATAAATTTTCATTAATTCTTCTTTATTATCAACGCCAAAATGTACACATAGATTTCTAATAGTCATTTTCATACAATGATTTTCATATCTATAATCATGAACGTCGTCTAACAATTTTGAATATTTATTTTCTAGTTGATCACAATAAATTTCTAATGTTTCAGTATATTCTTCTAGAAATTCAAATTCTTCAACTTTCGGTCTATTCATGTAACCACTTCAACTCCTTACATTGTTGGTTGATTGCTTTAAGTTCCTGGATGAAAATTCCATTACCGCTTATTTCAATAAATTGTTGCTTATCTGCATAAAACTTAATCCAATCTTTGCTTACTTCGTTTTTATACACAATTGTTTTTAATTTACCTTTTATATAATTTTTTGTTAATGAAATATATCCTAACTTTTCAAACATTTCTTTAGCTGTCATGATCAGTTACCTCACAGTTTTCTAAAAGTTCTTGAATTTCAAATTGGTTTCCGCCCCACACAAATTTAAATAATTTTCCAAATGGTCCTTCCATATGAAATGCATTGCTTTTATATGTAGTGAACATTCCTGATAGATTGTGGTATGGCAGTTTTTTATCACATGCAACTAATCTTGGCGGTGCAAATTCTCCGCTGCTATCTTTTGCGATGTAGTTATATCCTTCAGTTTGAAGAAACACTAATAATTCATGTTCAAATTTTGTTAGTTCATATTTTTGTTTGTTTTCTTCCATGATTTTCCAACCTTTCTTTTTCTCTTTTAGCTTTTTGAATTTTCACTTTAAAAACTTCATCATCACTAACGTTAAACATAACTTTCAATTGATATAACATGATTTCCACATCTGCAATTTCTTCAACTAAATTAGCATAATACTCCGGTTCAGCTGGTCTATCTTCATATCGTAGCATCTTATTCACAGCTTGAATGAGTTCAGCGCATTCTTCCATAACTTGTCTTGATTGTGCTTCTTTTCCATAAATTTCAATGGATTGTTTAAAAACTTGTTCTTTAATTCCCATATTCTTATACTCTTAACCTTTCTTAACGATATCTTTCAAATCATTTTTAAAATAACATTCCTTGCAAACTGCATATCCGAAACCGTATTTATCCAAAATAATTCTTGATGTATAAGAAGCTCCATATGTGATTTCTTTCCCACATTCGCAACAAGCAATTTTCTTGTTCATATCATCCTCGTAATATGTAGCTCCATCAGGCAATGCATAATCTTCATATTAGCCGGTTTCCAAATCATATTTTCTAGCAAAGGCATGATCCATTGCAGTTTTTAATAAATCAAAATACTTTAAAGCATCAACTTGTGTCATATCTTTGTAGTTTGCATCGAGGACAACAACACCACGCTCTTTACAAATTTTTGACCATTCTTCACCTGTCATTGATATCACGTCCTCTTACTGGTTTATTACGCATAAAATCATCAAAATCCATATTACAATCAGAACATATTTCTGCTTTCTTTGTTATAAGTCCCATGCCACCATCATTTTTAAAACCATACGCTTGATATGAGATTTTATAATTTGTAACCTCTTTAGTTTTGAAAATTCTCTTGCGTCTATCACATTGAACAATTCCTCTGTCTATTCTCATTATTTGCTTCCTCTCTTCTTTTCTTAACGATCGTTGAAAGTCTTTTATTTCTTTCATGAATTCTTTGATTTTGCGTTCTCAAACGATAATTTTCGTTTTCAAGATACTTAATTTTCTCTTGGAGAGGCAAATAATTATCTTCGCCCCATTCCAAAAGTAATTTTCTTAATTCATTACACTTTGACATCTCTTAATTTCCTGTTCAATTTTCTTAAAAGTTTGTAAGGAAATGGATTATCTTCTAAATATTCAAAATAGCTGACTGTTGTTGAAAATCCTTTTATACCATCAAAATTGCCGTGTGAGTAAGGTGTAGCGATAATTTTATTCAAAGCAGCTTCAATATCACCATCAACAATCCTTTTATCGGCACTACCCATGCACATTGCATTTCCTGTCAACATATTTGGCATTGCATATTCATACAATTCGGTATCTCTGCCTTTGTATTTCTTATAGCAATAACATTGGATGCCTTTTACGGTTTTGTTGTCATATCGAACGATGTAAATTGCATTGGGAAAATTGATTTTGTATGAGCGATTATTATAGGTGACATATTGCATATGCTCAGGTTGCTTTATAACGGTATAATCAATACCAGCACCTATCGTGTTTTCAGAAAACAATTTTATGTTTGCTTTCTCATGCTGATCTTTGATAAAAAACTCATTAAAAAGTTTTACCAGTTCTTCTTTTGAAAGCATTTTGAATGTAATCTTCTCGTTTTGTTTGATACATAATTCAGCATCATCTTTTTTGTTGTTTAAACGAATGATTGCTTCTCTCATTACATGATCACCTCGCTTTTTGTCTTTAATGTGTTTGAAAGAGCTGAAATCAAAGCATTTGAAGTAAATTTATAATCACAATCATCTACTTTTCTTTCGACTATTATTTGCAACAATTCCGTATTGTGTCTTTCTTTTTTTGAAACATTGGCCATGATTTCTAGAGCTTCATTTGCCACTCCAAAATTCAAATCAGGATATTCCCATCCTTCAATTTCAATGTTTCTTACGTTTCCTTTAACAAATTGACCATTTATAAATCGATATCCAAAACCATATAGCATTGCTCTTATTTGATAGCTCTTTTTATAAAGCTTTCTGAATTTCCTAGCTTTTCTCTTGTTTTTAAATTTGATATATAGGAACTGCATTTCAGTGGTACCTAGATTGTAATAATCAACCTTAGGTTCGGATAATGTTTCATCCGAGTACTCACACCACTCTTTGGCTTCTGCATATATTTCTCTAAAGACACCTTTTAATTGTGGAATAATAAAACTTACATTTACAAACACTTCATTCTGTTCATCGTATAATCCTTCAATCAATGTTTCAAAACCATCAACTGCAAATTCGTTTCTGTCAAAAAAAGGACTTAATATAACTTCTTCAAATTCATAATCGATAACATCTGGAAAAACATGTTCATCTAATAAGTCGATTTCTTGAAAGTTTTGTATCAGATCATTAGACTCATCTTCTTCAAATGCAATCGTTAAATCATCAATAGCTTTTGGTGATGTATAGCTTAAAGCGTTGATGAAAAACTTTTCATAGGTGTTAGGTTCTAATTTATCTGGAACATGATCAGTCGTAAAAAACTGTCTCAAATCTGTTGACAAGTTGAACACCTTCTTTCAACTGATACATGATTAAAGCGTTGCAATGTTCCAATATCGATACGGCCATTTTTGCATTGGTTACTAGAAATTGAACATTTCCTTTGGCAGCCTGTTCTTGACAAGAAACGTCAAGTGGGTGCTTATCTAAATCAAATTTGTAACATTGACTTCTCAAATTACTTTGTTGAATACCATTCTTTTTTGTTGTGATATAGATATTTCCTTCGTATTCACTATTTGCTGAGTCGATATAAATAACATCATCAAGCTTTTTAAATACCTTTTCTAAAATCATTCTTGTAGCATCATTATCGACACATCCTATAATTACAGGAACATATCCCTTATCATCTTGGATAAGAGCAAATAAACTTTCATAAGTGCAATATTTATCATCGAATTCACACTCTATTGGATAAAGAGAATTGATTTTTCTCGATAATGCCAAAGCCTTATTATCACCAACGTCTTGAGCTTGGTATCCTTGACGTTCAATGTTTTTAGATTCGACTGTATCGCCATCTATTAGCATCATTTTATGTGACGTTCCTAAAAGAAGTTTTGGAAGGTCTCTTGCTAGAAGAGAACCAGTCCCACCAACTCCAATCACATAGAATTTATATCTTGTATAAGCCATATCGAACACCTAGCCTTTTCTATGTTGTTTTCCAGTTACAACAAGAACGTTGTCATCCTCGATATAGCTGTATTCCATTGTTCCTGCAAACTCATAATGACGGTGTTGTAACATGATGTCCGTGATTTCCTTTTCTGTATAATCTTGGCCATCTACAAACCCATAAGAAGAAATATCAATCAATCTTCCTTCAGAGTAGACTCCAAATGGATATTTGTAAGTTTTTTCAGTACTTGCTTTTTTCTTAGGTACTTTTTTACTTGCGGGTTTTTCTTCTTTTTTAGATTCTTCTGCAACTTCAGTTGCTTGTTTTGGTGCTTGTTTTACCTCTTCAGTCGCTTGCTTTTCAACTTTTGTAACTGGAGCAGGTTGTTGATCAGTTTCTTTTTTATCTTCTTCAACCTTTTCTACTTCTTCAACAACTGCATCTTTTGTATCTTTTTTAGCTGATTCTTCAGCTTTTTTCTTTGCTTCTTGTTCTTCTCTAACTAAATCAAACAATCCCATAATTTTCCCTCCTATTTCGGTCTTCTCTCACCGATTTCTTCTAGACATATTTTTAAACATTCATTTTCAGCAAATTCACGAATGATAACCAGTTCACACACTTGAATATCATCGTAATATGCCACATTATTGAGTGCATCTAAAACTACTTTGATGATGTTGTCGATATCAGGTTTGACAGTACAAAGAAACGTTTTATCTAATAGCCAACATCTTAATTTTTTAGTGGTCGACTTAGGTATTTCTCTATAAGCGAATATCTTCACTCTTAGAGCCTTATCACTTTGATAACTTGTAGTTTTTCGATAGCACATTGCTATTTTTTGTTCGTAATCCCTTGTTTTTTTAGGTGTGTACGCTCTTACGAATTTTCCTTGAGTAGTAAACCTTGGCCGACCTTTTCCAACGATTGCTCCTGGAACGGTAAACCAAAATTTCTTGTAATCATTTTTGATACCTAAATCAAGCAAGCATTGGGTCGAAGTCATCTTCTAGCTCCTCTGGAACAACAGTGTTTTCAAGAAGTGCATCCAATTGTTCCTCTTCTTGATAATCATCTTCTACCACTTCAACTTCAGGTCCTTCTACATCCATATCTTCGAATTCATCATAGTTCGTAGGTTGTTGTACAAGTTCCAATGTTTGTTGATCAACAGCACTTTTCTTAGGGTCCTCTTTGATATTGAAATAAACCGTCATTGAGATAGTGGTTTGGCCACCATTAAGTTCAACATCATCATGTGCAGCTAAATAGCGTGGATTCCACCCCTCAGCAAGCGCTCTAAATTCATTTACTCTGATATTTTCTAACATGTAAATATTTGGATATCCGATTTTTGCTAAAATTTTATTGTCATCTTCTGAAATCCAACGACCTGTAGTTTCTACTATTCTTGGAACCCTAAAAGAATCCTCTTTCGCAACTTGCATGATTTTCTTTGACATATATCCTGCTTTTTTGAAAAAATTCTTAACTGCAATTAGATACGATTCTTGACAATTGAAGTGGTCGGCTTTTGTAAGCATCAAATCACCATTAGGCAATTCAGACAATTCATAAGGAATTTTTCCAAATTCTCTTAATTCATCATCTAAAAGCAAATTGCTTTGAAAATCATATACTGCAGCATGATTACCACACGCTAAATACAATCTTTCATCATCACCATAGAAAACTGGTGTGTACTTTGGATTCTTCTTGATAATTTCTTTAGCGATTGCTAGAAATTTATAGAAAAATGGTTCTTCATTCTTTTTTATGAGCATTTTCATCTCTCCTTTTTTGTTTAATTTGTTATTTTCTTGGTCAAATCTTCATCCTAACGAATGTTTTTAGATAATTGGTAAAGTTAATCATCTTTAAAACAAACACTCGCTAGAAACGAAAATTTTAAGTTTTTTATTTTAGACTAGAATTGAATGTCTTCTTCCATGATGTTGAAAGGTGGATTTTCATTCATAAAACTGTCTTGTTGTTGATTTTGTGGTTGTTGGTACTGATTTGGATTGTATGTCGATTGTGAATGATATTGTTGTTCTTCATATTTGTCTCTAGACTTTGTTTCTAAAAACTGAACTGAATCACACACAACTTCAGTAACATAGACACGTTGACCTTGAGCATTGTCATAAAATCTTGAACGAAGTCTTCCTTCAACTCCAACCAATGAACCTTTAGAGCAGTACTTTTCAACGTTTTCAGCAGTCTTATTCCAAACAACGCATGAAATATAATCAGCTTGCTGTTCTTCATCATTTCTCTTTGGACGGTTCATTGCTAAAGTAAAGCTTGTAACTGCTGAACCGTTTTGAGTTCTTCTAAGTTCAGGATCACGTGTCATCCTACCAACCATAACAACTCTATTTATCATATCTTCTACTTCCTTTGTTATTTTGATTTTGAAGTTTTTGCTCTAATCTTGCCTTTGCTTCTCCCCTGTATGTAAGAACTCCAGCATTGCGTTTTCTAACATGTTCTTCATGTAAGATCTTGATTGATTCTTTATCGTAATTGCATTCTTGAAACTTTTTGGAATATTCTTTAGCATCTTGTGAGTTTAAAAATCTAAATGGAAAGTTTCCATAGGTTTCATCTTCAAACTGAATAATTACTGTGTTGGGTGGAATCTTTTCAATTGTGTAATCAGGAACTTCAATGTTAGAAATAATCTCTCCTATGCTTGGAGCAAAAGGTTTCTTTTTTGAAAATGCTACAATTGCATTTCTTACCTGTTCATATGAGTACTCCATAAACACATCACACCAGACTTCTATAACTTCTCTATCATTGATGTTTAATTGTGTTGATGGATTTAGATTTTTGTAAAATTTCAAAATCTTTTTAATTTCCGTTTTTTCCAAATTTAACTAATCCTTTCGCTAAATGGAGGGGCGCTACTATATATAGCAATCTGCAATGTCGTATGCGAAGAATTGTTATCTGTGAGTGTGCAACACACCCCTCTTGTTTTATCTTGTTTTTTCTTGTTTATTTTGTTTATATTGTTTATATATAGAAAGGGGTTGTGGAATTTTTCCTATACAGTATGGGAATTTTTCCTATACAGTATGGGAATTTTTCCTATACAGTATGGGAATTTCTCCTATACAGTATGGGAATTTCTCCTATACCATGTAGGAATTTTTCCTATACTAATACCCTCTCCACTTCTTATAATTCAGTACCTTTATAAACGTATTTTGAGGAGTTGTTTTATAATCTATATAGCCTTTGTTTTTTAGGAATTCCATAAATTTCTTTAAGGTTTTATTGTCCCAACTCAATTTTTTTCTCATTTCTATCTGTGTGGTTGTAAAGGTTCCTGCCTCTCCATACTTATCATCAAAATAAGCCTTAAAGAGGCAATAGGAAAACAGAGTCCATGCTTTTGAATTTTTAATAATAGGATCATTCACCAACTCGTTTGAAAATCCTGTGTACCCTTTCTTTACCTCTTTTTCAGCCATTGATTAAACCTCTTATTCTACATACTTTTCTTGATAATCACTTATATAGATCTCTCTATGATTTCCTTGTGTATCACCATAAATCAATCCTTCATCATATAACTTCTTCAATGATGCTTTGAATTTATTTTCACTGATTGGCAAGTCTAGATTTCTAATATCCAATTCTAGATGCCCACTATAATCACAATTGAATAATAGATAAGTGAAAGTCCATAGAGAGTATGTATCTCTATAGGCTTTTGTACTTGTAAATGATCGAGGAAGTATAATGTAATCTTCTTGCATCTTGGTACCTCCTACATTGACATTGGGTCAAAGTCATCAACTGGAACTTTTTCAGCTTGTTTTTCTTCATTGATGATATCTTGCATTGTTGGTGCAGTAGTTGCTTCAATTGCTTGATGTACTTGAGGAGTTTCTTCTACAACAAAATTACTTGTTGTATCTTCAACACCCATTTCTTCAGGAACATACATTCCTTGGAATTCTGATGTAAAAGCTTCTCTTAAACATTGAGCAACTGCAACTTTTCTAATCATTGTTGCTGGTTTACCACTCCATTGAGCGTTAACTGTTCCATCTTTCTTTTTACCAACATATTCATCAAGTGATACTTCTACACGTTCAGGTTCTCTGTCTTTTCTATAGACTTCACACCATCCGCCCACAAGTTCTTCTCTTGATGGAATATAGAATGTACCAACACGATAATCAATCTTACCTTCAGCAGTTAAAACAATGATTCCTGCTTTCTTTCCTTGATATTCGGGATGTTTATCTGCTCTTTTTTGATATACATCTTTAGAAACAACCATTGTTGCTGGTGAACTACCATATTTGATTAAGTGTGCTTCTTTGATGAACGGATTTAATTTTTGAGCTGAACATAATGCAATGAACAATTTAACTTCTTGATCACTTACATTACCTCCACCAGCAACCAAATAGCTTTTTACGATATTTGAGCTTAATTTAATTTCTCCTGTATCTGTTTTAATTGTTGTAATTTTGTTTTCTCTTGCTTGACTTGCTTGTTGTACCATACTTTGTAATGCCATAATTTTTCTCCTTATTTTTCATTTAATTAACTTCTTTTACGTTATATTTATCAATTGAGCCTGTTTGTGGATTACTCAACTCTTTTTCAACAAGTTTCACTTCTCCAAAACTAAATGTTGGATTGATGTTTTTAATTACATCCATGTATCTATTCAACATTTGAAGAGCTGCTAAATCGCCTTCAAATTCAAATGTTTTCTTCCATTTTTTGCCTTGGAACTTTTCAGGCGTTTGCTTGATTTCAGTAACGATATACTTATCATTTACGTTAGCAATCGTTTCTTCTCCACGTTTGATTGGCGTATATTTAGGTTGATTTTCAACTGTTTGTGAAGCTTGTTTTTTGACTGCTTCCAACTCTTTTTGGTGTTGAAGTTCTGCTTCTTTTTGTTTCTTTTCAAACTCTTCCTTTTGATGTTGAAGTTCTGCTTCTTTTTGTTTCTTTTCAAATTCTTCTTTTTGATGTTGAAGTTCTGCTTCTTTTTGTTGAGCAACCGCTTGTGATTGCTTTTTGATGTTGTCTACTTCATCAGTAATCATTACAGTTACTTTAGGAAGACCTTCAGTATTTAAAAGAGCTTGATATTTTTCTCTTGAAATAAGCTTTTCATCAACATTTGCAATAAGACATGCATTGATGATTGTTTTTTCAACCATTTCTAAATTCAATTTGTCATTCTTTTCTTTTTCCATTAAAGCATTGAATTGTGCTTCAACTTGTTCTTCAAATTTCTTTTTGGATGTTGAAGCGTTAAGCCATTTTTCATCAAAAACGAACTGATCAGCATATTCCTTTGAAATCATCTTTCTAGAAATTAATACTTCTTTTAGTTGATCAATAGCTGCTTGACGTTCTTTTCTAAGAGCTTCTTTTTGCTTTTGAACAAATACATCTACGTTTTCAGCTACAACACTTGCAGTATCATTTAAAGCTTTAACAACTGAACCAACTTTTTCTTCAAAATCCTTTAACGGTTCCATATATGCTTTTTTCAACGCTTTTCTTTCATTATCCAAGTTCTTTGCATAATTACGATACAAAGGAACCATTCCTTCTCCTTTTTTAACAAAATCTTTGTAGTTCTTTTCATCTACAACCACACCTTTTTTAGCTTCAATTGCTGGAATCAATTTGATCATTTCATCAATATTTGAGACAATCGCTTCATTTGCTGGTCTTTTTTGAACTTCTAATGAAAGGTGTTTTTCATCAATGTCAACGTGTTCTTCAATAACTTCAGCTTTGGCCTCAACGACCTTTTCTTCAGTTGGTCTAAAGAATTCGATGACGTTGACAACTTTATAACGTTCATCAAGTTCTTGGTTAGCCGGTTGCCAGAAGATTGCGTTATCTTGTTTTAAAATGACAAATGCTTTATCTCCTGGATATGTTAGTTTGACAACTGGTTCTCCATTCACAAGAAAGCAGTTATTGATTGACAAGAAATTGATTACTTTTTCAAATTCTTCTTTGGTTGTAATTTTTACGGCTACCAATTCATTGAGTAGCCCTGTTTGAAACTCATTCATTTTCTTTTTTCTCCTCCTTTTTAAGCATCTAAATTCATCGATAATTGACTGTTGTACTCTTTGATTTTCAAACTCACATTGACTTCAGGTGACCAAGATTCAAGATATTCTTTTGCGTTTTCAAACTCGGTCTTTAAAGTATCTCTAAATGAACCTAATTTGAAATAGTTCTTGTAGTCTCTCCAAATGTTGCTGAAAATCTTTCTACTCATTAATTGATACGCTCTTGAATCAACGCCTCCCAACGTTCTGATTACTGTTGCTTTAGCGATTCTTTCAAGTGTATTTTGTTGTGAGCTGTCAATCGTTGTTGATTTTTCTAAGCTTGATACTTTTTCTTCTAGAACATCAACCCTTTGAGCTGTTTGTTCATGTGCTTCGATTGTTAGTTTTAAAAGTTCTCTTGGATCAGTGGGTGCTTTAGCGTAAGACCCTGTTTTTCTTAATGTTGGAAGAACTTCACTTGTTACCCAACGTTTGAACTTTTTAGCGTTTGGAAGTTTACTTGATAAAATTAATGAATATAATCCTGATTCATTAATTAACCAACTTCCACGTTGTCCTAACTCAGGGGCGTTTTGTCCTTGAGTTTTAGAATTAACTTTATCTTCTTCATCTACGTGGTCTAAGATTGCATGATTAACATCCTTATACCCCAATGCCTCAGCAACATCCTTTCCAACGAACCATGGCTCGTTATTAATAACTAAACTTCTTACTTCTCCAAATTCTTTATTTTGGAATATTTGTAATTCATTCATAATAGGTTATCCTTTCAATTTTTTTGTAATTATTTGTTATAATCTTTCTAGGGGGTATCGACTATGAATAATGATTTTTCAAACATAAATCTTTACATCAAAGAAAGATTGAAGCTTTACTATATGAAGTGTTTCAGAAAGTATGTTGATGTAAATTACTTTGGTCCAAACACTACATATAAGCTTGCTAGAATTAAATTCATTGAAACTAGATATGAATTTAATGATGCTACTCAAACAGAAACACTCAAGAAAACTTTGTACACCTTGAGCGACCGCTATTATCGATATTGTGTCTATAGAAGACGACAATTCTTTAGCAATAGCATTTGGCCAGCTGTTGTTGGTGGAGTTGTTTCTGTAGTGTTTTCTATAATAACAACATTAGTAACAACACTAGTTCTAATAAAATTTGGATTACGATAACGACTCTATAAAGGAGTCTTTTTCTATACAATTCTTCAAAGAAATCTCTTTCTTCCTTAAAGAAGCCAAACTCCTGTAAATGTTCATCTGTGATTCTTCTCATTTGGATTGCCCTTTCTAACTAACTTCTTTTAATTCCTTGTTTCTATTTTCAAGGAATGGCGGTGGTGTTTTAGTTTTGATTAAATTCCAATACCACAATTCCGTTTTAAATAGGTATTTTGCATCTAGCACTAAATCATCATAATGCAGATATACAACTCTTGTTTCTTGCTTTCCTGCACCACCATTTGCCCATGGAATGTCTAAAATGGCATATAAGACAAAATGTCTTAATCCAGTGGTTATCATGTAATGCAGTACTTGAAAGTAGTAGCATATTGGAATGTGATCATTGGCCCATTCTTTTAACATTGCACCATTTTGAATAGTTGTTGATTTGATTTCCAATCCCCATTTTTCTTTGGTTGCAATTTCAATCATTGCCCCATCTAAATTAGCTCTTAAAAATGGATATTTCTTGTTTGATAAACTGATATCTTTCGTATCAATCAATTCAAACTTGTTTTTATAAAGAACACCGAACAATTCAATGAGGATGGGTTCCAATGCATTCCCTTTTTCGATTGCTTCACTCGTTTGGAATACAGGCTTTTTAGCACCTGTCTTTTCCTCCCACAATTCATAAGGTGTTTTGTAATTGTTTACGTTCATTACAATTCCTGCATCAGAACCACCAATTCCTTTTCCTCTTAGGCTATGCCAATGTTTTTTATCTTTGACATAATCGACATTACAATTAGGAAAGAACTCCTCATAGTTCGTAGTTTCCATTTTCTAGATCCTTTTTAGCACTTGCTAATTCCTGATTGAGATAACCAAGTTGAAGATAATCATCACTATCTAGATGATCCTTGCACTCCATACACATGATTGAACCCTCAATATCAGCAACTCTTTCTTCTAATTCTTTCTTTTTCATCTTCTAACGCCCCTTTATATTGTTCTTGGATGTAGTTATTCAGTTCATTACAGCAATGATTGAAAGCATTTTTTGCTGGTGTAAACATTTCTTTGACCTTTTCAATGTCAACATTGATTGGAGCCATTTCTAAGAAAAGACTTCCTAAGATGTTCCAATCCCCGTGTGATAATACCGAAAGCGCATCTCCATCTTTCTTGATGCTTAGTTCTAATTTAAGTAACGGTACTGCTGGTCTTTCATCTACTTCCTTTTCAGTTGAACCAATTTGAACAACTTTGACATCTGCACCTGCAGCTTTTGCAGTTTGGATGATGTCTTCTAATAATTTTTTATCCATAACTATTTCTCCCTTTTGATGTATATTTCGGTGTACTTGACACCAAAACTGTTACTTTGATTTTCTACCCATACGTCAATAACGTTATTCTTAATCGCTCCGCCACAATCTTCAGCCACGTAAATTTGGCCATCAATCATGACTTTACTTCCATATGGGATTATTTCAGGGTCAACAGCGATTGTATGATTGACTTGTGCCTTAACTCCTGTAGAAGTCAAGTCTCCATATTCATCTTCTCCAAACCAATACGCCGTAATTCTAAAGACCCCTAATGATCTTCATTTTTGAAGTTCTTCTACTTGACTTTGCAAGTTTTGAACTTCATTTTGTGTTTCCTGCATTTGTCCTAAAAGTTCATTGTAAGTATCTTTTAAAAGTGTATTCCTTGCTTTTAAATCAAATACTTCTTCTTGACTATCTACGATTTCATTTTGTAAATATTGGCCATGTAAATACATTCCGATATTTGCTGAAACTGAAATACCTAATGCAACTGCAAGAACCTTTGCTTTGTTTAGTTTCTTCATGAAATTCCTCCCTGTAATAATCTTTTTTGAGATTCAACTATTTCTTTGCAACTCTTGGCTTTTTCATAGTTGCTGACATCCAATCCTGCATAATCTCTTTGAAAATCAAGGATTTCTTTTTGAGAAAACTTCCAACCTTTTCCTAAATAGATAGGATTGAAAATACCTAATTCTACAAGATTTTGAAGTTGATTTTGAGAAACGCCCAAGTCTTCCATAACTTCTGGAAATTTAAGCATCTTTGTAGGTCTTGCTTCCATTAATATTTACCTCCTTTTTTTGTTTTTTAATTAATCCATATTTGCAATTCTTCCTGAATTTGTTTATAATTTATATGCTATGTTGGTGTCCTGTTTAAGGGCACTTTTTTTATAAACTTCTGACCAAAATTGCAAGACAGTTTCCAATGAAACAACCGATAATAACGATTGTGGCCAATCCTCTTGCTGATAGTTTCATAGTTTTCCTTCCCTTCTTGCTTTCAAAACAAAGCTTGCCAAGTTGTAGTACATTTTCATAAAACTATCACGATCTTTTTTTAGATAAGCCAACATGATCAGTAATAAAATGTTAAGCAAAAATGATATACATAACCACCACTTCATAATTTCACCCTCTTTTCATAAACTTTATTGAATACTTGTTCACGAAATTTGGTATATTCATCTCGGAAAATTAGTTTCAATTCATAGGCAGTAGCAAGAACACCACATAGATACATATATTGGTTTGATACAGCTGTATAACATCTATCCAGCTTTAATTGTTTTTCTTGACATTCTTCAATTAAACAATCTTCTAATTCTTTTCTTGCTTTATTTCTTTTTTTGATTTGGTAATCAAGAAATTCTTTTTCAAAATTTATTTTCTCTCTGACAACCTCAACTTGTTCTGTTTTAGTCATAACTTTTTCTCCTTCCTACTACTGACCATCAAGGAACCAATCTCTATTACAAAATGAAAACTTCACGTATTGTATTAAAAAAAGAAATTTGTTATTAATTTGGTGTTTCTATGATCATCAACTTTAGGAATCTAATAAAATAGGCTTTGCTAGAGATTGGCTCCTGGATGATCAGTAATTTATTTAATTGTTTTCGACATTCTTCATCTCTTTCTTTATAATTAAGTTATCGGTACGGCAATATCGAAATTTAATTAGAAAGTGAGGTGAAAATATGCCTAATGATTTTAAATGTCCATACTGTAGTCATACTGCCGAACTCAATGATTCAACTTATAAAAAAGTAAAGCCATCATTTGAAGTGCCTTTTGGCAGCACTATTCCACCTAAAGAAAGCGAAGTTACACTTGGTATTTTTAAATGCCCTCATTGCTTTGAATATTCCATTAATGCTCAAGGAACTGGTTCTAAAGTAAAAACTGATATAGTTCATGTAAAACCTATTTCTTTAGCAAAACAGTTTCCTGATTATATTCCAAAAGCTATAAGACAAGATTATGAAGAAGCTTACGCTATTGTTAATTTAAGTCCTAAAGCATCAGCGACCTTATCAAGACGTTGCTTGCAAGGAATGATTAGAGATTTTTGGAAAATCAAGCCATCCACACTATTTAAAGAAATTGATCAACTTGAACATAAAATCCCAGCAATGCAATGGAAAGTTCTTGATGGAATAAGAAGAGTCGGTAATATTGGTGCCCATATGGAAAAAGATATAAATGTAATAGTTGATATTGATCCAGGTGAAGCAGAAAAACTTCTTAAAGTAATCGAAAAACTTATAAACGATTGGTATGTAGAACGATACGAAACCGAATTGCTTTATGGTGATATAATTGCTATATCTGCTGAAAAAACCAAAGCTAAGAAAGAGTAATTAAATTTGCTCTTTTTCTTTTCGAGGATCTTTATCAAATAGAAAATGATAGTTCCCCTCTCTATCTTTTTCGTAGTAAAGCTCTACAAGTCTACACACATCTTCTTTAGTTCCTTTGCCTCTTAAAACAGTTACAACTAACAATGTTCTTTCCTCAACATTGTCTACTCTTTCACATTTTTGTTTTTGCATTTCTCATCACCACCTTTTTTATGTTTTTAATCAAGAAAGAAATACATAAGCTGAATAAAGTATCTAAATAATAGTTGCATACCATTTATAGAACCAATTATCAGGTTCTATTTTTTTCATTACTTTTAAGCAAATTAAATATGCGATTGTAAAAGTGATAAAATGTGTTGCCTTCATTTGATTTCCTCTTCCCTTTCTCTTTTATTTGTGCCGTCAAAGCAAACTATAACCTTACTTCATTGAATTGATTGACTGCATCAATCATGTTTTTAGAGATTTCTTTTTTTAAAACAACTTATTAAAATCGTTTATAAGATTTTCCAATCTTTCTGTAGTGGCTTCTATTTCAACAATGATTTCTTTTAATTTTTTTAATTGCTTTAGATTCATTTTTTGTAAAAGCTTTAAAAGTTCTAAAGTTTCGTGCTGATTTAAGCCATTCATTATAAGATCTCCTTTCGTTTTTCAAATTATGCTTTAAGCGTTATTTTTTTCTAAAAAAAGAAGTTGGTCGTATTTGACGCCATAAACACTTTCTATTTTTTTTAGCATCAGAACATTTGGATAAGTTTTCCCTCTTTCATAATTGGATAAAACATCGTCACTAATTCCTAATCTTTTTGCTGCTTCTTTCTGAGATAATCCTAGTCTGTCTCTTGCAGTTTTTAATGTGTACATTTGTTTTACTTCTAACATATAAGTACCTCCTTTCTATGTCTATATATTATCACGCTTAAGGCGTAATGTCAACGGATATTACGTTTTTTTATGCTTTTTGTTGCTTTTTTTACGTTAAAAGCATATTATTATATTATAGAAAGGATGATAGATATGTCAGATTTAGGAAATCGTGAAGTCATGGCTGCAAATATAAAATACTTTATGACATTACATGGAAAATCAAGAAGGCAAATGTGTGAAGATTTAGGATTTGCATATTCAACTTTTTCTGATTGGGTTAACGGAAAAAAATATCCACGTATTGATAAAATTGAAATGATGGCTAATTATTTTAATATTTCAAAGGCAGATTTAGTTGAAAGAAAACAAAAAATAGATTTAACCGAAACAGTAGATAATCTCTACAAAATAGACAAAATAAAACTTCCCTTGTTAGGAAATGTCGCTTGCGGAGAACCAATATATGCTGACGAAGATAGAGAAAGCTATATTATGGTTGGTACTGACATGAAGGCTGACTTTTGTTTAAAATGTCAGGGCGATTCAATGATCAACGCAAGAATATATGATGGAGATATTGTTTTTGTTAGAAAACAAGATATTGTAAATAATGGAGAAATCGCGGTTGTAATAATTGATGATGAAGCCACGTTAAAACGCTTTTATTATTATAAAGAACAAAATCTTGTTATCTTAAAACCTGAAAATCCAAAATACGAAGATATTGTTTTGTCAGGTGATAAATTAAATGAGGTAAAAGTACTTGGAAAAGCTATTGCTTTTCAAAGTGATATTATTTAATGAATTAGCTAGGAGGAATATTAATGAAACCTCGATTTATATTTAGTGATTCAGATTACAAAATTCACAAATTAGAAGAAATTGAAAAGATAACTTCTCGTCAAGAATTATATGATTTTTTTTGGGAAATATTTAGAAGTTACAAAGATCAAATAAATGCTTTTTGCCCTCATTGTGGCGATGAAAGGAAGATGGAAATTGAATTAAAACATTTCGATAATACTCCCAACCCTTATAGATATCCAATAGGAGCCCCACATGGAAATGTCCATCCAGTTGATCCGATATCAACAGAAGAAAAAAAATCTGTTGGAATCTCTAAATTTCCAATAATCTTAAAATGTACATGTTTGCAATGCAATTCTCAAGTAGTAGTTTTAATTTATTTAGATGTTAATCAAAAATTAAAATATGCTTTTTTATATGACACCTATACTGGAGCGGTTACTCCTAACACTCCTGATGAAATTAAATATTATTTAACAGAAGCTTTTAAATGTAGATCTATAGGTGCATACAGTGCAGCGGTAGCAATGTATAGAAGTGCTTTAGAATGGTTAATGTACCTTAATGGCTACAAAGATGGTATGTTAGGAAAAAAATTAAATATCTTTTTTAAAGATATTAATAATAAAAAAGCTCCTAAATGGGCATATAGTATTCCAAAAAATATTCTTGAAGTAATAAAAAAATTAGGAAATGAATCTATTCACACAAATGATGGTAATTTATCAATCCAAGATAAAATGGATATTGATTTAATACATAAAATTGATTTAGCGTTTAAATATATCTTGGAAATAGCGTATGAACAGCCTCGAAGGCTCTTAGTTTTAAGTGAACAATTTAATAATATATAGTAATAATATATATTATTTAGCAAAGAAAAATGTGAATAAAAAAGACACCCTTTCATTGGCCGTGAAAGAGTGCCCGAGTGCTATAATTTTGTTTTGACGACACAAATAAATAGCACTCCTATTATACACTAAAAATATTAGGAGGTAAATATATTATGATTAGAAAAAGAGAGTCTAAAAAGGCTAAAAATGGCTATGTTTATGAAGTGATCATAAAATATAAAGATTTTTCAGGAAATCAAAAGAGAATATCCAAGAGTGGATTTGTAAGAAAAGTAGATGCGGAAAGATATGCTGATGAAACACTATCAAAGATAAAAGAAAATATGCATTTAAAAACTGAAAAGCATACATTTGATGATATATTTCAACTATATATTATCAACGACCCTTTTACCAAAGAATCAACAAAGTATGTTAGAAACTCTGTTTATAATAAGCATTTGAAAGATACAATGGGTAAATGTGATATTTCAAAGATTGATTATGAATATATTCAAAATACATTGAATGAATTCGCCAAAAACAATACAAAGCAAACAATTGAAAACATTTATAAAATCATTAATGGAGTATTTACTTTTGCATATAACAATAACTATATTTCAAGAAAGCCTTACGTGAAACTAAAATTAAATGGTATCAAAACACAAAGTAAGAAAAAAACTATTACACTTGAAGAATTTAATATGCTTATCGATAGATATAAGCATCCTAGAAGAGATAAAATCCTTGAAAGTGATAATTACATAGTCGCTCTCTATATTGGATTATATACAGGTATAAGAATAAGCGAATGTCTTGGTTTAAAAAGAGAAGATGTTGATCTACAAAAAAATATAATTTCAATCAACAAACAAATTCAAAGAGTTGGTACTGAAATAAAAGAAACAACTTTAAAATCAGATGCAAGTTATCGTAGTCTTCCTATCTCAAATGAATTGCATGATATCTTAGAAAAACATTTTAAAAAGTATCCTGAAAGTGAATATGTTGTTTTTGATAAAGATATGAATTATATGAAATCCGAAAAGCTACGTAAGTCACTTGCTCGTTCTTGTGAGAAATTAGGAATTACATTTAACTATCATATGTTAAGGCACATGTTCATAACCCAACTTTACAATAAAGGTGTTGACATCAAAGTTGCTCAATCTCTTGCTGGACATTCAAGCTATCAAACAACTGCAGATATTTATACTGAATTAGATCAAGAAAAAACAGTTAATTTCAACACATCAAATTTATATAATTGAAAGGCAAAAACGGTAAATGCCCTTTTTTAAATTTTCGACACCCTATTCGACACCTTTTTAGCCAAGTTTTAGAAATATACCTATGAGGTAGCTACGAGGTACCTACATCAATTTTAGGGAACATATTGAAAAATCAAGGGTTTCTCATAATAAGTACCTACAAGGTAGCTATGAGGTACCTACGTTTTTTACTGGTGTTATTGGTATGGGTAACAACCCAATGGTTGGAGCTACTGTAGCTGTTGCTGTTGCAATTG
>OLON01000429.1_pt1 | contig 29141 bp, 24 predicted proteins | sample 1672691 | NCBI WGS metagenome assembly OLON01 (sample SAMEA3136714, study PRJEB25190) | human gut metagenome | biome: human gut; feature: human-associated habitat; material: faeces | place: Austria | collected 2013
ACTGGTGTGGAATGCTTTATCGTATGTACAGCCGCTGGGTAGACCGCAAGGGATTCAGTATGGAAGTGCTTGATTACCTCGACGGCGATGAAGCCGGTGTCAAATCCGTAACCTTCCAGGTCAACGGAGAGAATGCTTACGGCTATCTCAAATCCGAGAAAGGTGTACACCGTCTTGTCCGTATTTCTCCGTTCAATGCAGCAGGCAAACGCCAGACTTCCTTCGTATCCTGCGATGTTATGCCGGATATCAAGAAAGACCTGGATGTAGAGATCAACGATGACGACATCCGTATCGATACCTACCGAAGCAGCGGTGCCGGTGGACAGCATATCAACAAGACATCATCCGCGATCCGTATTACACATTTCCCGACAGGAATCGTAGTACAGTGTCAGAATGAACGTTCTCAGCACATGAACAAGGACAAAGCCATGCAGATGCTGAAAGCCAAACTTTTCCTCCTCAAGCAGCAGGAAGCAGAAGCGAAACTTTCCGGTATCCGTGGTGAAGTAACCGATATCGGCTGGGGAAATCAGATCAGATCCTATGTTATGCAGCCATACACCATGGTCAAGGATCACAGAACAAGCGAAGAAACCGGAAATGTAGACGCAGTTCTTGACGGAGACATCGATCCGTTCATCAACGCCTACCTGAAATGGATCGCATTAGCCAAGAAACCGGCTGAATCATAAGGCAAAAAAGCCTTGCAGACTTTGCAGAGGTGTGATAACATATCCCTCATGGGAAAACAGTTGTCTTTTGAAAACGGACATCTCCTGAGAGGGATATGTGTTTCATCAAATGGATAAAGAGTTGCTGTGAACAGTAACGATAAAGTCAGCAGAGACAGGAAGGTCATAATGGGAAAAACAACAGAAAAAAAGAAGTATTTTGTAGTCAGGGAGCGAGCGGTTCCGGAAGTTTTGTTGAAAGTGGTACAGGCAAAGAAATTACTCGATTCAGAGAAAGTGAGCACTGTGCAGGAAGCAGCAGAGCAGACCGGTATCAGCAGAAGCTCCTTTTATAAATATAAGGATGATATTTTTCCTTTTCACGAAGAAGCCAGAGGAAAGACGATCACTTTCATCATTCAGATGGATGATGAACCGGGAATCTTGTCTGTTGTGCTTCAGACCATTGCACGTTTCCATGGAAATATCCTGACGATCCATCAGAGTATTCCGATCAATGGAGTGGCAACCCTCACACTCAGCGTGGATATCCTGCCGGGTGAGGGAGACGCAGAGGCTATGGTGGATGAGATCGAACAGAGAGATGGAATCCATTATCTGAAGATCCTCGGAAGAGAATAACTATAAGAAAGAACGCAGGAGGAAACCAAGCTATGGTAAATATTGCAGTATTAGGATACGGTACAGTAGGAAGCGGTGTGGTAGAGGTTATCAACACCAACCATAACAGCATCAATAAGAGAGCCGGCGCAGAGATCAACATCAAATATGTACTGGATCTGAGAGATTTCCCGGGAGATCCGGTAGAGAAAGTCCTTGTTCACGACTATGACGTGATCGCAAACGATCCGGAGGTAGACATCGTAGTAGAAGTTATGGGAGGAATCGAGCCGGCATACACCTTTGTAAAACGTGCCCTCGAATCCGGCAAAAGCGTCTGCACCTCCAACAAAGCCCTGGTAGCCAAACACGGCCCGGAACTTATGGAGATCGCACGCGAGAAAAACATCAACTTCCTGTTTGAAGCAAGCTGCGGTGGTGGAATCCCGATCATCCGTGCACTGAACTCTTCTCTGACAGCAGATGAGATCGATGAGATCACAGGTATCCTCAACGGAACCACCAACTACATGATGTACAAGATGAGCACAGAAGGCTGCGAATTTGATACAGTTCTCAAGGAAGCTCAGGCAAAGGGATACGCCGAGGCAGACCCGACAGCCGATGTAGAGGGATATGATGCATGCCGTAAGATCGCGATCCTTTCTTCTCTGGCATACGGTAAATTCCTGAATTACGAGGATATTTATACCGAAGGAATCACCAAGATCACACCAGAGGATATGCAGTACGCAGAAGAACTTGACATGACGATCAAACTTCTCGGTACCAGCCGCAAGATCGGAGACGATTCTTTCTACGCAATGGTAGCACCGTTCCTGGTAGGTAAGAGCAGCCCGCTTTACAGCGTAAATGACGTATTCAATGCAGTATTTGTCCATGGCAATGTCCTTGGTGATGCAATGTTCTATGGAAGCGGCGCAGGCAAACTTCCGACAGCAAGCGCAGTAGTTGCTGACGTAGTAGACGAAGCAAAGCACCTCCACAAGAACATTATGACAAACTGGTCCAGCAAACCGCTTGAACTGATTCCGATGGATGAAGTTGAGGGAAGATTTTTTGTAAGAGTCGAAGGCACAACCGTAGACCAGGTAGAAGCTGTTTTTGACGACGTTGAGATCGTAAATCTCAAGAACCTCCCGGGTGAATTTGGATTTATCACCACCAAGATGAAACAGGGAGAATATAAAGAAAAAGTTCAGAAATTAAATGGCAGTGTGGTCACTATGATCCGTGTCAAAGACTGACATTTTTTTCGGGGGAGAAACTATGTTAATAGTAAAAAAATTCGGCGGCACTTCAGTTGCAAACAAAGAGCGTATCTTTAATGTCGCCGGAAGATGCATAGAAGAATACAAAAAAGGCAATGATGTGGTGGTAGTTCTTTCTGCAATGGGTAAATACACAGATGAACTCATCACTATGGCAAAGGATATCAATGAGAAACCGCCGAAGCGTGAGATGGATATGCTTTTTACGATCGGAGAGCAGATGTCCGTGGCACTGATGTCCATGGCATTCGATAAACTGGGCGTTCCGTCTGTTTCTCTGAACGCATTCCAGGTCGCAATGCATACTACAAGCGTTCACGGAAATGCAAGACTCAAGAGGATTGATACCGAAAGAATCAAGAGAGAACTGGAAAACCACAAGATCGTTGTTGTGACAGGTTTCCAGGGAGTCAATAAATACGATGATTATACAACGCTTGGAAGAGGCGGCTCCGATACGACAGCAGTTGCTCTGGCAGCGGCACTTCATGCAGATGCCTGCGAGATCTACACTGACGTAGACGGCGTATATACAGCAGATCCGCGTAAAGTTCCGACAGCCCGCAAGCTCAAGGAGATCACTTATGATGAGATGCTGGATCTGGCAACACTTGGTGCCGGAGTGCTCCACAATCGTTCTGTGGAAATGGCAAAGAAATACGGCGTACCGCTCGTGGTACGTTCCAGTTTGAATACAAGCGAAGGAACTGTTGTAAAGGAGGAAGTAACAGTGGAAAGAATGCTGATCAGCGGAGTTGCGCTTGATACAGATGCAGTAAGAATCGCCGTGATCGGTCTGAAGGATACCCCGGGCGTGGCGTTCAGATTATTTGATGTACTGGCAAAGAAAAACATCAACGTAGATGTGATCCTTCAGTCTATCGGACGTGCGGGAACCAAGGATATTTCCTTCACCGTAGATGACAAGGATCTGGATGATGCAATGGCAGTCCTTGATGAAAACAAAGCAAGACTTGGATACCAGGAACTTCATTCTGAGAGAAATATTGCCAAACTTTCTATTGTCGGAGCCGGAATGATGAGTAATCCTGGTGTTGCGGCAAAGATGTTTGAGAGTCTTTATAATGAGGGCGTTAACATTAACATGATCTCCACATCAGAGATCCGCGTGACAGTTCTTATCAACGAAAAAGACGGTGTAAGAGCGATGAACGCAGTACATGACGCATTTAACCTGGCAGATTAAATAAAATGGAAGGAATTTCATCTCTGTGGTTTCAGGGGTGGAATTCCTTCGTTGTTTACAGAAAACAGGAGTCAAAAATGAAAAGAAACCGAAAATACTGGAAAACAAGTGCCAAGGCAGCTCTCAGAGGAAACTGGATCATCGCGATCGCGGGAATGCTGGCTTATATGGCGGTGAACTTTCTGGGAAATGTCCTTTCGCTGGAGCTTTTTCCGGGAAATTCTATGCTGGAGATCGCAGCCGGGCAGATTTTTGTATTTGTTGTGTCGCTGATCGCGATGGTATTCGGTACAGGATACAGCTATATGATGTTGAATATGAGCAGAGGCAGGGAGTTCAGCCTTGGAAATCTTCTGTATATGTTTCATAATCAGCCGGACAGAGTGCTGATCGCGGCATTTGTAATGGCACTTCTGAACACAGTTTCACAGCTTCCGATCTATTTTGCGGTATATCTGACCGATCCAGGAAGCACGATCGAAGCGCAGATGAACTGGATGCAGATGATCATGGGAATCATGATCCTGAGTGTAGTACTGAATGTACTTATCACAGTACCGCTTGCGCTCAGTTTTTATCTTCTGGCAGATAATCCGGAGATGGGAGGAGTAGAGTCCCTGAAACAGAGCATGCGTTTGATGAAGGGACATATCTGGCAGTATCTTATGCTGCAGCTAAGCTTTGCACCGCTGCTGATCGTGTCGCTTCTATTCATGGGGATTCCGCTTCTGTGGGTACTTCCGTATATGGAAGCGTCTGAAACGGCTTTTTACAGAGATATTCTGGGAGAGTTTGATGAGCCGGAGAAGAAGGAAGAGTCTTTTTACAAAAATACGGCATCAGACGATTATAATGCAGAAGCATAGTTATTAAGCAGATTTATTTACGGGCACAAAAGGAGATTTTTATTTATGGATATTATTCAGGTGATAACCGACGAACTTAAAGTACAGAAATGGCAGGTAGAGGCTGCTGTAAAGCTGATCGATGAGGGATGTACGATCCCGTTTATTTCCCGTTATCGTAAAGAAGCGACAGGCTCTCTGAACGATGAGCAGCTCCGTACCCTGCACGAAAGACTTCTTTACCTGAGAAATTTGGAAGATAAGAAAAATCAGGTACTTACAAGCATTGAAGAGCAGGGCAAACTGACACCGGAACTGAAGAAGCAGATTCTGGATGCCAAGACCCTCGTAGTAGTAGAGGACCTTTATCGTCCATACCGTCCGAAGAGACGTACAAGAGCGATCATTGCGAAGGAAAAAGGACTTGAGCCGCTGGCGAATATCATCATGCTTCAGATGACAAAGAAACCGCTGGAAGAGGAAGCTAAAGCTTTTCTTTCTGAGGAAAAAGGCGTAGAGACCGTAGAGGACGCGCTGAACGGAGCGAAGGATATTCTGGCAGAGACGATTTCTGATGAGGCAGATTATCGAATCTATATCCGTGACCTTACCATGAAAAAAGGTTCTGTTGCATCTGCAGCGAAGAAACCGGAAGAGTCTTCTGTATATGAGATGTACTATGAATTTGAGGAGCCGATCAAGAAGCTTGCCGGACATCGTGTGCTCGCCCTGAACCGTGGTGAGAAGGAAAAAATCCTCACAGTCAAGGTAAATGCACCGGAGGAAGAAATTCTTGGCTGGCTGCAGAAGCAGGTCCTGGCAAAGGATAATCCGATCACAACACCGGTTCTCCGTGAAGTAGTGGAGGACAGCTACAAGCGTCTGATCGCCCCGGCGATTGAGAGGGAGATCCGCAGCAGCCTGACAGAAAACGCTGAGGACGGTGCGATCCATGTCTTTGGAAAAAACCTTGAGCAGCTTCTGATGCAGCCTCCGATCGTAGGCAAAGTTGTCCTCGGCTGGGACCCGGCATTCCGTACAGGATGCAAGCTGGCAGTCGTAGATCCTACCGGAAAAGTGCTGGATACGACTGTGATCTATCCGACAGCACCGACTAATGAGAAGAAGATCCAGGCGGCAAAAGATACACTTAAGAAACTGATCAGGAAATACAATGTTTCTCTTATTTCTCTTGGAAATGGAACAGCGTCCAGGGAGTCTGAGCAGATCATTGTGGAACTGCTTAAGGAAATCCCGGAGAAAGTTCAGTATGTGATCACGAATGAGGCTGGTGCTTCTGTATATTCCGCGAGCAAGCTGGCAACAGAGGAGTTCCCGAATTTTGATGTGGGACAGAGAAGTGCGGCTTCCATCGCAAGACGTCTTCAGGATCCGCTTGCAGAGCTCGTTAAGATCACACCGCAGTCGATCGGTGTCGGACAGTATCAGCATGATATGAACCAGAAGAAGCTTGGTGAGGCACTGAGTGGAGTTGTTGAGGACTGTGTAAATAAGGTTGGTGTGGATCTGAATACGGCGTCTGCATCGCTTCTGGAGTATATTTCCGGTATCAGCAAGGCGATCGCGAAAAATATCGTTGCGTATCGTGAGGAGAACGGCAGGTTTGAGAGCCGTCGTGAGCTTCTCAAGGTTGCGAAGCTCGGACCGAAGGCGTTTGAGCAGTGTGCAGGATTCGCGCGTATCACAGGCGGCAAGAATCCACTGGATGCAACGAGTGTGCATCCGGAGAGTTATGAGGCAGCGCAGAAGCTTCTGGAAAAACTTGGCTATGCACCGGAGGATATCACGGTTGGCAAGCTGAGCGGAATCTCAAAGCAGATCAAAAATTACAAGAAGCTCGCAGAGGAGCTTGGCGTAGGAGAGCCGACACTTCGTGACATCGTTAAAGAGCTGGAAAAACCGGCAAGAGACCCACGAGATGAGATGCCGAAACCGGTTCTGAGGACGGATGTACTTGATATGAAGGATCTGAAAGAGGGTATGATCCTTAAGGGTACAGTGCGAAATGTGATTGATTTTGGAGCTTTCGTAGATATCGGAGTGCATCAGGATGGACTGGTGCATATTTCTGAGATGAGTGAGAAATATATCAAACATCCGCTTGAGGCAGTGTCTGTTGGAGATGTTGTGGATGTGCGCGTGATCGACGTAGACCTCAGGAAAAAAAGAATCAGTCTTTCTATGAAGGGAACGAAGTAGGAGACGGTATATGCGTGGTCGTGTGACGAAGCTGTTCCCCATCTCAAACACCCAGCCCCTCCGCTCCTCAAGACTCCCCATAATACCGGAATGGGGAGCAAGGGGGACGCGGTACGCGAACGGTCGTAGGCCGTTGTGTACCGCTGGGATGTTTGGAGTATGGAGGCAGTGGAAGGAACTTTTAACTCAGCAGAGCGGAGTCATTACTGAATTCCTGGCCGCTGGCTTTTTCGAATTGGTCGAGGAGGTCGCGTACGGTCAGTTTCTTTTTTTCTTCACCCTGGATATCCAGGATGATCTTGCCTTCCATCATCATGATCAGACGATTTCCATGGATGATCGCGTCCAGCATATTATGAGTGATCATCATTGTAGTCAAGTGATCCCGGTTTACGATCATTTCTGTGATCTCAAGTACCTTCGCCGCTGTCTTTGGGTCGAGTGCTGCGGTATGTTCGTCCAGCAGAAGCAGCTTCGGCTTCTGAAGCGTAGCCATAAGCAGTGTCAGCGCCTGTCTCTGTCCACCGGAAAGAAGTCCGACCTTGGAAGTAAGACGGTCCTCAAGTCCCAGACCAAGGATCTTAAGTAATTCTTTATATTCTGCACGTTCTGCCTTTGTGATACCGGGTTTCAGCAGACGAAGTTTTCCACGACGTTTCGCCAGTGCAAGATTTTCTTCGATACCCATTGTAGCAGCAGTACCAGTCATAGGGTCCTGGAAAACACGTCCCAGGTAGGCTGCTCTCTTATGTTCTGATAATTTCGTAACATCAACACCATCAATGATGATCTGTCCTTCATCGATCATCCATGTACCCGCAACTGCATTCAGCATGGTAGATTTACCGGCACCATTTCCACCGATAACTGTAACAAAATCTCCTTCATTCAGAGTGAGGTTCAGACCGTTCAGAGCCACTTTTTCATTGATAGTTCCAGGATTAAAAGTTTTGTAAATGTTTTTCAGCTCAAGCATCAGTTGTTACCTCCACGTTTCGTAGGTTTTGAAAAATATTTTGCTTTCCAGTAAGGTACAGCAAGGAAGATCGCTACTACAAGTGCAGACAGCATCTTCAGAAGGTCTGTATCGATTCCGAGCCAGATAACAGTCTGGAGTACCAGATAGTAGAGGATAGAACCAAATGCAACGCTCAGAAGACGAAGAGCAAAGTTGCGGAAGATCTTTCCGAAGATTGCCTCGCCGATGATAACAGCAGCAAGACCGATAACGATCGCGCCACGTCCCATGTTGACATCAGCGAATCCCTGATACTGTGCAAGAAGTGCACTGGAAAGAGCAACCAGTCCGTTGGAGATCATAAGTCCGAGTACCTTGCATACATCTGTGTTGATACCCTGTGCACGGGACATATTCGGGTTACATCCGGTAGCACGGAGAGAACATCCGAGTTCAGTACCGAAGAACCAGTACAGGATTGCGATCAGAACAACGATAAAGATTGCAACGATCAGAATTGTATTCTGATAAAATGGAACATTTTTGACATTTCGAAGGGAAACAAGAAGGTTGTATTTGTTTCCGTTGACTGCCTGGTTTGCTTTGCCCATGATCTTGAGGTTGGCAGAGTAAAGACCAAGCTGTGTCAGGATTCCGGCAAGGATCGCCGGGATTCCCATGAAAGTGTGGAAGATTCCTGTTGCAAGACCGGCAAGCATTCCTGCGCCGGTTGCAGCAAGCATGGATACCCAGATGTTATGACCGCTCATAAGCATCATAACGCAGACAGCACCTCCGGTACACATGGTACCATCAACAGTAAGGTCGGCTACGTCCAGAATACGGAAAGTAAGATAGACACCGATTGCCATGATCCCCCATATCAGACCCTGGGCAGAAGCACCCGGAAGTGCATTGATTAAGCTCATAATGTTCATTTTTATAGTTCCTCCTGATGACACAGAAAGCGAGAAAGGTTATTCCTCTCCCGCTGTCAGTGTGAATTTGTGATTTTAGATTAATTGTCAGAATTATTCAGCTTCTTCAGCAGTATCTTCCTCTGCTGTGTCGTCTGCTGCTTCTGCATCAGCATCCTCGGATGTTTCTTCTTCGTCTGCTGCATCGTCAGCACCGATTGCCACATAGTCATCCGGAACTGTGATTCCAAGTTCGTCACAGATCTCCGGGTTGTATTCTTTGGTGAACTGTGGAGCATATTCGATTGGCATTGTGGAAATGTCTTCTCCGTCAACGAGAACTTTGAGTGCCATTTTACCTGTAGCAACACCAAGGTCATAGTAGCTGATGGAAAGAGTAGCAACACCGCATCCCTGGCAGATACCTTCTTCACCGGCGATTACCGGAACTTTCTCCGGAAGACAGATGTTGTTGATGATCTCTGTGTTGGAAGCAACTGTGTTATCTGTTGGTACGTAGATCACATCGCTTTCTGTAGCAGCTGTAGTAGCTACGGAAGAAAGGTCGTTGGAATCTGAGAATGCGTAGTAAGTGCAGGTGTATCCTAATTTTTCAAGGGCATCCTTTACTGTATCTACCTGGTACTGGGAGTTTGCTTCTGCGGAGCAGTAAACAAGTCCGACGTTCTTTGCATCCGGGAACAGTTCGTTGAGCATTGCTGCCTGCTGATCCAGTGGAGCAAGGTCAGATGTACCGGAAATGTTGGTTCCAACAGTTCCGTCGAAATCGTCAAGGTCAAGTGCAACACCATATTCGGTAACTGCAGTACCAAGGATCGGGATATCTGCTGTACCAGCTGAAGCTGCCTGAAGTGCAGGAGTTGCGTTTGCAAGGATCAGGTCTACACCGTCAGAAACGAAGTCTGTGATGATAGTAGAACAGGTATTGGAATCACCCTGTGCGTTCTGCTCATCAAATGTAACTTTGTCGCCAAGTTCTTCTGTGATGGCATCCTTGAATCCCTGTGTTGCTGCGTCAAGTGCCTCATGCTGTACAAGCTGGCAAATACCGATGTTGTAAGTTTTATCATCTGCATTATCTGCTGCGAATACGCTGACACCGCCCATGCCAACTACCATTGTTGCAGAAAGAACACCTGCTAAAATCTGCTTTTTCATATTTCAAGTCCTCCTGTTTTGTTGATTCACACTTGAATCGAATTAACTTTTTAAAGTATAACGCTTTAACGCGAAAAAGTCAAGGAGAAATGCTGAGACTTCGGACAAAACCGCCAAAGATTTCCTATTTAAGATTATGCGAAATAAAATACAAAAAAAATTAGGGTGTCAAATAAATAATGCGTTTTTGTTCGAATTTATTGACAATTTGCAGATCGGAATGTATAGTAAAAGCACTTGCAAAGAGGCATAACAGAAAGTGTTGTGCCTCTTTTGTTCGGTGAACTGTAGGTAGAGGAGTAAAAAGAGAAAATGGAGGAAAGAAGAATGAAAAAAGCATTGGCAATCGGACTTGCAGCAGCAATGGCAGTTTCTATGACAGCACCTGTATATGCAAGTGATGACAGCGAAAGTGGCGCAGGAATCGCAAAGGAAGACATCAAGATTGGTGCGATTTATATCGGAGATGAGAACGAAGGCTATACAGCAGCTCATATGGCTGGTATCGACGAAATGGTAGAGAACCTTGGACTGGATGATTCACAGGTCATCGAGAAAACTCTGATCGGTGAAGACGAAGGATGCTACGATGCAGCAGCAGACCTTGCAGACCAGGGATGTCAGATCATCTTTGCAAACAGCTTTGGACATGAAACTTATATCCTTGAAGCAGCAGGAGAATATCCGGACGTTCAGTTCTGTCATGCAACAGGAACTCAGGCAGCATCAAGCGGACTTTCCAACATGCACAACTACTTCACAAATATTTATGAAGCACGTTATGTATCCGGTGTAGTAGCAGGTCTGAAACTGAATCAGATGATCGAGGACGGCACTATTACAGAGGATAACTGCAAAATGGGTTATGTAGGTGCATTCCCGTACGCAGAGGTTATTTCCGGATACACTTCCTTCTACCTTGGAGCTAAGAGCGTATGCCCGTCCGTAACAATGGAAGTTAAATACACAAACAGCTGGGCAAGCTTCGACCTTGAGAAAGAATGTGCAGATGCCCTGATCTCTGACGGATGTGTTCTGATCAGCCAGCATGCAGATACAACAGGTGCTCCTACAGCATGTGAAGCAGCAGGCGTTCCTTGCGTTGGATACAACATTGATATGACATCCGTTGCTCCTAACACAGCACTTACATCCGCATCCATGGACTGGGGTGTATATTACACATATGCAGTACAGTGCATGCTTGATGGCACAGCAATCGATACTGACTGGTGCAAAGGCTTCTCCGATGGTGCAGACAAGATCACACCACTCAACGAGAACGTTGTAGCAGAAGGAACAGATGAGAAAGTAAAAGAAGTAGAAGACGCACTTGCAGACGGATCTCTTCATGTATTTGATACCTCTACATTCACAGTAGATGGCAAAGAACTTACTACCTATAAGAAAGACGGCAGCGACACAGAATACGTTTCTGACGGATACTTCCATGAATCCGAATATGGTTCTGCACCGGCATTCGATGTAGCGATCGACGGAATCACTTCTATTACAGAATAAGAATTGAAACAGGCAGGGCTGCTCGTCAGCAGCTCTGCTTTTTTCTTGTCTATAGACAGAAAAAAGGAGGGAATGACAGTGGGAGAAACTTATGCACTTGAACTTAAGGATATTTCTAAGCGTTTTGGATCCGTCCAGGCGAATGACCATGTAAATCTCACGCTGAGAAAATCAGAGATTCTTGCGATCCTGGGTGAAAACGGAAGCGGCAAGACAACTCTCATGAATATGATCTACGGAATTTATTATCCGGATGAAGGACATATTTTTGTAAATGGCAAGGAGGTAACAATCTGTTCGCCGAAGGATTCCTACGAACTTGGAATCGGTATGGTACATCAGCATTTCAAACTGGTAGATGTACTGACAGCAGCCGAAAATATCGTCCTGGGTCTGCCGGGCAAGGCAAGACTCAATATGAAAAAGATCACAGAGGATATCCAGAAACTGGTCAACAAGTACGGATTTGACCTGGATCTTTCAAAGAAAATCTACGAAATGTCCGTTTCCGAGAAACAGACCGTCGAAATCGTAAAGATGCTTTATCGTGGTGCCAGGATCCTGATACTGGATGAGCCGACAGCCGTGCTGACACCGCAGGAAGCCGACCGATTATTTGATATCCTTCGTAACATGAGAGATGACGGATGTGCGATCATCATTATCACGCATAAACTGCAGGAGGTTCTTGCACTGTCTGACCGCGTGGCGATCCTTCGTAAAGGTCAGTATATTGACACTGTGGAAACTGCCCAGGCAAATGTGCAGAGCCTTTCTGAAATGATGGTTGGCGCAAGAGTTGACCTGAATATCGAGCGTCCGAAGCCGGAGAATATAAAGCCGCGCCTGGTCATTGAAGGCGTAAACTGTAAGGACAAAGACGATGTCAAAACTCTGGATGATGTAGATCTGACAGTAAACACAGGTGAGATCCTTGGTATTGCCGGTATTTCAGGAAGCGGCCAGAAGGAACTTCTGGAGGCAATCGCCGGTCTGCAGGATGTAGAAAGTGGTTCCATCCGACTTCTGGATGACAATGGAAGCGGAATGGAACTTTCCGGAATGGATTCCATTTCTATCAATGAAGCAGGAATCAGTCTTGCTTTCGTTCCTGAGGACCGTATCGGTATGGGACTCGTCGGAGACATGGATATGACCGATAATATGATGCTTAGAAGCTACCGCAACGGCAAAAGTCCTTTCCTCGACCGTAAAGGTCCGAGAGCCCTTGCACAGAAGATCAAAGATCAGCTTGAAGTCATGACACCGAGTATTTCCGCTCCGGTCCGCCAGATGTCCGGTGGAAATGTCCAGAAAGTTCTGGTTGGACGTGAGATCGCACAGAACCCGAAAGTTCTCCTTGTCGCTTTCCCGACACGAGGCGTGGATATCAACACTTCTCATGTTATCTATCAGCTTCTGAACGAACAGAAGAAAAAAGGCGTTGCAGTTGTCTGCGTCATTGAGGATCTGGACGTTGTACTGGAACTCTGTGACCGTATCGCAGTTCTCTGTGGCGGCAGGATCAGCGGAGTGGTTGACGGAAGAACAGCGACCAAAGAAGGAATCGGTCTTCTCATGACGAAGCACGAAAAAGGAGGGGCTGTCAATGAATAAAGAACCTTTCTTACAGGTAAGTAAACGAAGAAACAAAGCCGGATGGCAGGAAAGACTTCTGATCCGTTTTATCGCACTGATCCTTGCACTGATCGTGTGTGGTGCAGTGATCGTGGCACTTGTCAAAATGAATCCGGTAGATGTATACAAGGCAATCTGGGATGGAGCCATGGGCTCCGAGCGCCGTATCTGGCAGACGATCCGTGATACGATGATCCTTCTGTGTATCGCGATCGGTCTTGCACCGGCATTCAAGATGAAATTCTGGAACATCGGTGCAGAAGGCCAGATCCTGATCGGTGGAGCATGCTCTGCAGCAGTAATGATCTATGCAGGGGACAAAATGTCACCGATTCTGCTTCTGATCGTAATGTTTATTGCAAGTGCCATTGGCGGCATGATCTGGGGAATGATCCCGGCAGTATTCAAGGCATACTGGAATACCAATGAGACACTGTTCACACTGATGCTGAACTACGTTGCGATGCAGGTCGTTACCTACTGCATTGTTTTCTGGGAAAATCCAAAAGGATCCAATACAGTCGGTATCATCAATCAGGCAACACAGGCAGGATGGCTGCCAGAACTCTTTGGACAGAAATATGGATGGAATGTGCTGATCGTCCTGATCCTGACAGTCGGTATGTTCATCTACCTGAAATACTGCAAACAGGGTTATGAGATCGCTGTAGTCGGTGAGAGTGAAAATACCGCCAGATATGCAGGTATCCATGTAAAGAAAGTCATCATCCGTACCATGGCAATTTCCGGTGCGATCTGCGGTATCGCAGGATTTGTAATTGTCAGCGGCGCGAGCCATACGATCTCTACCGCGACAGCAGGTGGCCGCGGATTTACAGCGATCATCGTTGCGTGGCTTTCCAAATTCAATACCTTTATTATGGTAGCTGTTTCTTTTGGTATCGTATTCATGGATCAGGGTGCTGTTCAGATCGCGACACAGTATGGACTGAACGAGAATGCATCTGATGTAATCCTTGGAATCATTCTGTTTTTCCTGATCGGAGCAGAATTTTTTATCAATTACAGAGTAAAGCGTGCAAAGAAATAGGAGGAAGATGCAATGAGTGTACTGACCATTTTTATTCAAAAAGCAATTGTCCAGGGCATCTGTATTCTGTATGGTGCGCTTGGTGAGATTATGACAGAGAAATCCGGAAACCTGAACCTTGGTATTCCGGGAATCATGTATATGGGAGGCATTTCCGGCCTGATGGGAGCTTTCCTTTATGAGAAAGACAATCCGAATCCCAATGCATTGGTGGGTGTGCTGATTTCCTTTTTGTGTGCCTTTGCATGTGCGGCAATCGGCGGTCTGATCTACAGTATCCTGACCATTACCCTGCGTGTAAACCAGAACGTAACCGGTCTTGCCCTTACAATCTTTGGTACCGGATTTGGTAACTTCTTCGGTGGTTCCATTTCCAAACTTGCAGGTGGTGTCGGCCAGATTTCTGTAAAAGTAACAGGAAGTGCCTATACAGCCAAGATTCCGGGACTGTCGAAGATTCCGGTGATCGGAAGTATTTTCTTCCACTATGGATTTATGACATACCTGTGTATCATTGCAGCGGTGGTATTATCTTATTTCCTGTTTAAGACAAGAGCAGGTCTGAGCCTTCGTGCGATCGGAGAGAACCCGGGAACCGCAGATGCGGCAGGTATCAATGTTATCAAATATAAATATCTTTCTACCTGCATCGGGGCAGGTCTTGCAGGGCTGGGCGGATTATATTTTGTTATGGAATATTCCGGCGGAACCTGGACTGACAATGGATTTGGTGACCGTGGATGGCTGGCAGTGGCACTGGTTATTTTTGCACTGTGGAAACCGTTGAATGCCATCTGGGGAGCCTTCCTTTTCGGAGCACTTTATATCCTGTATCTGTATATTCCGGGACTGGGACGAAGCATGCAGGAAGTATTTAAGGCTCTGCCTTATGTAGTAACCATTATCGTACTGGTATTTACCAGCTTCCGAAAGAAGAAAGAGCATCAGCCGCCTGCTGCGCTGGGACTTCCGTATTTCAGGGAAGAACGATAAAAAATGTTCAATGGCAGCACCCTGCGAAGTGTGTTACTGAGAACGGAGTGAACAGTAACCTTACCAGGCATGGAGTGGACAGTAATATAAATAAAATGTTGATTCCTGAGTAAAATAGTATTATAATAACGACAGTGGCAACAGCCCATAAACTCAGTAAAAAATAAGGAGGAAATATACAATGGCTAAAGTATCAAAAGATATGCTGATCGGTCAGCTTCTTCAGATCGACCCTAATATTGCACCAATTCTTATGAGAGCTGGAATGCATTGCCTTGGATGCCCGTCTTCTCAGATGGAATCTCTGGAAGAAGCTGCTATGGTTCATGGAATGGATGCTGACCTTCTGGTTCAGCAGATCAACGATTTCCTTGGAGAATAATAGAAAACAGCAGTTACTGAGCGCTGGTAATATCCTGTGGGATGTTACCGGGAACAGAGTAAACAGTAACAAACAATAAGAGATGCGAAATCTATAAGATTTATAGAAACGTAAAAACTACAGCGAAGCTGTGGTAAGTGTATAAAATGAAAGCTGCCTGATCATTTAGAATGAACCGGCAGCTTTCATTTTTATATATGTGTCTTTTAATGAGTGTATGTGTCGCTTTATATGTTTTTATATCCCAGGTATTTCTTATAACTGAGTAAGCTGCTGAAGAGCAGACTGAGAAATTACTTCACCGTGTTCTTTCAGGTATGCTTCGCCGGAAAGAGTGAAGGCTCTGCCTCTTCCGTATTCGGTAAGAATATTGCAGACTTTGTTAAACTCTTCTGCGGTGCAGGAAGACTGGTGGATAACCAGCTTGTAAGTATCGTCAGAAGAATCTTTATATAAGGTGTTGGCACCCTGGAAGTATCCGTTTAATCCATGAGAGGCATCGATGACATCATCCAGTGTTTCAAATTCATAGAGACGGATAAGATTTACGTCAGGCACTGTTTCGGAATCAGCAGTGTTTTTCTGAGTATTGTCAGAAGACGGTGCTTTTTCTTTTTTCTGTGAACTCTTCAGTTTGGCCTCGCAGAGTTTCTGGAAAATATCGATAATGTTGTCTGCGCCGTCAAGCTGGAGTGTATCGGTCTGCTCTTTCCCGCGGAACGGAGCAAATTTGGAGAAACGGGTGTCCAGTTCCTCCGGGTCTTCGACTTTGGTGATGATGAGGATAATACTCTCAGGACTGACAGGAATCGCCTCGATCATCAGTGGAATATTATCAGCCTCAAATCCAAACTGTATCTGTGCCTGCTGCATCATATCACGGAAAAGTTTCTTTGCCTTCTCTGTGCCATATGCAAGCTCACTGATACGGATCTGATGACTGTCCAGATCTTCTTTTGTTAAAGTGCATCGAATCTGATTTTCATTGATTTTCTCTATTTTCATATATATCTCACATCCTGTTCTGGGTTATGTTCATATTATCAGTTTATTGATGTATATTAGATTATTTACATACAATTTTATACACTATATTATATAACACGGGAATGCAAAATGTAAAGATGAGTGGGATACCAATTTATAAAAATTTTGGAAAGAAAATCGAAAAAATTAAACAAATTGCTGAAAACTCTTGCGGTTGTATAAAAAATAAGTATAATGAAAAACAGGAGAAATAATCTCAGCGGATACAAGCATTTATTTTACGGTTAAATATCAACCAGAACGTTATTGTTTTTTCTGTTCACAGTAACATGACAGCCAGCCGTCTGTTGTTTCACATCCTCATTGCCATTCTTTTTCATGCGGCGTTCCGGCCGCGGCAGTGTACGGTAAAATTCCAGTTACAAAATTTATATGATACCAGAATTAAAAGACAAAAATTCGTTCGTGTTTGCACGATAAGAATTTGGAAATTCCGCGAGATTTTTTTCCGGGAAACCTGCGGGTGCTTTCTGAAATCAGATTTTGTCAGAGAAAGGAGGACGACGTACGGAAAATATATCACGGGTCAGAAAAAAAGAACTGCGTAAGCCACTCGAAAAGGAGCTGAAAGAGTACCGCTCACAGGGAATTTCTCTCTATCTTGACGGAAAACCCAGTACTCCGAAAAACATTGCAAAAGCCTGTCAGATTGCAGAAGATGGTGGTTATATGCGGGATTACGTGGAAGATGAAAAAGGACGGATCGCCCGGGTAGACTTCGATTTTATCAGAGAAAAATAAAAGGACAGAAGAGGTAAAAGAGATAAAAGAGAAGGAAAAATGCGGGAAGATCAGAGAAGAAAGTAAGCGATGAGAGAAAGATGCTGTCACGTAAAGATAAATGAAATCTGAAAGACAAAAGAAAAAACAGGCTGTCCGGAAAAATTCATGGAAATATCCCCTGATGTCCATTATGCCCCGTGACAGCCTGAAAATATAAAAAAATAGGAAAACACTATTTTTATAATACAATCAAAATATAATCTATGATATAATATTCTCAACTTGGTTACTGCTTTCATCAGGCATTCCTGTGCATGGCGGGAACAGCAGTCACCAGGTGTATATAGAAGCATCATTAACGAATGATACCGAAAGGAAGAAAATTATGAGCAAAAAATATAAGCCGGCAGCAGCGGTGATCGTTCTGATCCTTCTGGTTGCGGTGATCGGGATCGTTACACATGTCGTCATGAAACGAATTCCCACCCGGCAGACGATGGATCTGAGCGAGTATTATGGAGAACTTGCAGATGGTGAGGCAGCTTTGATCCTGGGGGATGAGAAGCTGGAGACGAGAGCACTTATCGTAGGCGAGAAGGTTTATCTGCCGCTGGATGTGGTCAACACGTATCTGAATCAGAGATATTACTGGGATTCTGCAAACCAGCAGATTCTTTACGCGACTCCTTCTGAGCTGACATCCACGGCTGCGGCATCAGAGGCAGGCGATCAGGTCTGGCTGAAAGACGGCACTGTGTATCTGAATCTTTCTTTTGTACAGCAGTATACAGATATGGATGCTTATATCCTTCAGAACCCATACCGTGTCGACATTCAGTATCAGTTTGACAATGTAAAAACAGTTAAAGTGAAGAAAAATACTTATGTGCGTTATCAGGGCGGAATTAAGTCACCGGTTCTTACTACGGTACAAAAGGGAACGGAGCTTCGACTGGTTGAAGAACTGGATAACTGGGATAAAGTATCTACAGATGACGGATTTATCGGATATGTGGAAAAAAGTAAAGTGGGAGATCCGGCGGATGCAGTCTTTGAGAGAAATTTTGCCGGTGAACAGTATACATATCTGACCATGGATCAGCCGGTAAACATGGTATGGCATCAGGTGACATCCACAGATGCCAATGCATACTTTGCAGATGCAACTGCCAATATGACAGGAGTCAATGTCATTTCTCCAACCTGGTTTTATATTGCAGATACTTCCGGAAATATTTCAAACATTGCCAGTGCGGATTATGTTTCACAGGCACATGAGAAGGGTCTGAAAGTCTGGGGACTTATTGATAACTTTACCCAGGATGTCAGCACAACGGAAACGCTTTCCAGCACTGCGGCGAGACAGAACATGATCAGTCAGCTTGTGCAGGCTGCTCTGAATGTGGGAATGGACGGTATCAATGTGGATTTTGAGTCCCTGAGTGAAGATGTGGGAATCCATTTCCTGGAATTTTTAAGAGAGCTTTCCATTGAGTGTCATAAGAATAATCTGGTGCTTTCTGTAGACAACCCGGTACCGGAGGATTTTACCAGCCATTATGACCGTGCAGAACAGGGAAAAGTAGTAGATTATGTGATCATTATGGGATATGATGAACATTATGTTGGTTCAGAGACCGGTTCTGTTGCCTCACTTCCGTGGGTTGAACAGGGAATTGTGGATACACTGGATGAAGTTCCGGCGGCCCGTGTGATCAATGCGGTGCCGTTTTACACCAGACTGTGGAGAACGACTGGCGGCAATGTGACCAGTGAGGCGATCGGTATGGATCAGGCGCAGCAGGTGATCTCCGAGAATAATGTAGAGACTTACTGGGACAAAACGACTTCCCAGAATTATGGCAGTTATGATATTGACAATTCCAGCTATCAGATCTGGCTGGAAGATTCCCAGTCCATCGCAGAAAAGGTGAAACTGGTATCCAAATATGGCCTTGCAGGTGTTTCCGCATGGAAGCTTGGATTTGAAAACAGCGGCATCTGGCAGGTAATCTCAGAGAATCTGAATTAATGTGAATAAGAATGAATGCGAATAAGAATCAATGAAATGATATGAGGCTGGAGACAAAAAGGAGTTTGTCTCCGACCTGATATGAAAAGAACCAGAAGATAAGAACTGGCAATAAAAACACTTTCCGAGACATATATTAAAATAGCAGATCAGGGGAAGAAGATTTTCTGATGGCTGTAAATATGCCGGGAGGTGTTTTTTATTTGAAAAAGTATGGAATGGAGATTCTTATGGCGTGTCTGCTTCTGGTCAGTTTTTTCTTTCTGTCAAGAGAGGCTGCACAGGTAGCCGGGACAATGAGCAGCAATACCGGGAACAAGAAGTATCAGAGTGAAAATTTGCGGACGATTCTGGTGGATGTAGGGCATGGCGGTGCAGATCCCGGAATGATCGGAGTGGGCGGTCTGGAAGAAAAAGGAATCAATCTGGAAATTGCTTTGAAAGTAAGGGACGTTCTCGAGAAGAAGGGTTTTACAGTGATCATGACGCGGGAGCAGGATGAGGGACTTTACGATCAGGACAGCAGAAACCAGAAGGCGCAGGATATGCAGAGAAGGATCGCTCTGATCAAAGAATGTAAACCTGTTCTGTGTGTGAGTATTCATCAGAACAGTTATCAGGATTCTGCTGTGTATGGACCACAGGTATTTTATTATGAAGATTCTTTGCAGGGGAAAAAGATGGCAGAGCTGATTCAGACAGAACTGAATACCCGTCTGGAAGTGAAGCGTCCCAGAGAGGCAAAGGGAAATAAAACTTATTATCTGCTGAAGCGAAGCGAAAGTGTTCTGAACATTGTGGAGTGTGGATTTCTCACAAACCCACAGGAAGCAGAACTTCTCCAGACAGAGGAATATCAGCAGAAGGTGGCGGAAGCAGTGGCTGAGGGAATCTGTACTTATCTGGAGCAGCAGGATATCAAATAACACCTCAAAAATATTTATTTTGTGTGAACTTACTTTTAATGAAACTGGATTTTTGTTATACTGATAGGGATTTGGCGGAAAGTTAACTGCCATTTACTTATAAAAATATACAGGGGGAAGATATGCTTGGAATGATTTACCTGTTCCTGGCGGTTATGCTGGGATATGAAGGTTCAAAGATACTTACTGAGAAAAATAATCATGCAGGATATGCCGCTAACCGGCTCTGGCTGATTTTACCGGCATCCTTTGGCGTGGGAATGCTGGTGCTTACCTGGATCGTCTATATTGTTTCGTGGTTTGCAAGCGTGGTGGGAGGAATAAAAAATCCTCTCTTATATGGAAATGCAGCCGGGATGATCGGGAGCGTGATTATTCTGCTTCTGATGTTTATTCGGAAATATAAAAATGAAAGTAAAAATAAAAGCCAAAATAAAGATAAAAATGACAGGATTCAGATGAAGTTCTGGAATGACTGGATCGCGGATAAGAAAAGATTCCGGAAGGAAGCTGTTGTGTTTGCTTTTCTGCTGGCGTTTATTACATATATGATGTTCTATGTCTTTTATATGAAAGATGGAATTTTATATTCCGGAGTGACGGTGTATGGTGATTATGCGCCACACACTGCTATGATGCGGTCTTTTTCTGCGGGTAATAATTTCCCGACACAGTATCCGCATTATGGTGGTGCAGATGTGAAATATCATTTTATGTTCCAGTTTCTTGCAGGAAATCTGGAGTATCTGGGGATGCGGCTGGATTTTGCCTATAATATTGTAAGCATCGGAGCATTGCTTGGATTTCTGATGCTTTTATATGAGCTGGCACTGCGGATCACAGGGAAAATGTGCTGTGGTGTTCTGACGCTGGTGTTTTTCTTTTTCAGAAGTGGAAATGCTTTTTTCCGGTTTGTGTGGGAACATATCCAGAGTGGTGATCTGCTTTCTACGCTCTCAGAAAATGCGTCTTTTATTGGTTATACGACAAATGAGAACTGGGGGCTTTGGAATTTTAATGTGTATTTAAATCAGAGACATCTTGCGTTTGGTCTGTTGATGGTGACACTCGCACTTTATCTTTTTATGGACTGGCTGGAAGCGGGAAATGCGCATGAGGAACGAGGAATTGTCTGGATACGTGGACGGCTGTTTTCAAAAGAAGTGTGGAAGAGCAGAAATCTGGAACAGGCGTTACTGATGGGACTTTTTCTGGGACTGTGTGCATTCTGGAATGGTGCGGCAGTGATCGGCGGCTTGCTGATTTTGTGTGGATTTGCTGTTTTTTCGGATGGCAAGCTGGACTATGCGCTCATGGCTGGTGTGACGATTTTCTTTTCGTTTCTTCAGACGAAGATTTTTATTTCAGGAAGTGCCATGAGCCCTCAGATTTATCTGGGATTTCTGGCAGAGGATAAGACGCTCTGGGGAGTGATAAAGTATTTATTCTGGATGAGTGGAGTCTTTTTCCTTGGACTGGTGGTGCTGGCTGTTTTCCTGAAAAGACGGGAGAGGATGATCATGCTGGGATTTCTGTTTCCGACATTCTTTGCGTTTACTTTGCTGATGACACCGGATATTAATGTGAATCATAAGTATATTATGGTTTCGTATGCGTATCTGGCGGTGTTCTGGGCGTGGGCGGTGTGTGCCCTGTGGGGAAGTGGCGGTCTGCGCAGAAAATTTCTGGCAATTGTGCTGACTGTATGCCTGACTGCTACAGGAATTTATGATTTTGTGGTGATCGTGAAGGGAAATGGTCCCGGCAGAAGAGTGACTGTAAATATGGAGAGTGAGCTGACACAGTGGCTGGAGGCTCATCTGGAAAAGAATGATCTGATCCTGACTCCTGAGTACAGTATGAATGAGGTTACCATGTCCGGTGCGATGCTGTATTGTGGATGGCCGTATTATGCGTGGTCAGCAGGGTATGATACGAATTATCGTGCGGCGCAGGCGGTGACGATTTATACGACATCTGACAGGGAAGAACTGAAAGATGTGGCGAAACGGGAGAAGATTACTTATATTCTGTTTGAGGAAGGCTCTGAGTTTGAACAGCAGCAGTGCAGGGAAGATGTGATCGCGGATGTCTATGAGATGGTTTATGAGACCGGGGATGGACGGATTCGGATTTATAAGACAACGGAATGAAATATTTGTTTTTGAGTTGTTAAGTTTTGGGGTGTGCGAGGCAGCTTTAGGTGAATCGTATTAATTTGAGAAAATAAAGATGAGAAAATAAAAAATAAGCAGGTGAGGAGGAGATTACAGATGAAGAAATGGGCACCGAGAGTGCTTCTGGCTATGGTTCTTGTGGGAGCGTCAGCGTTTCTGCTGAAAGGGGATGTGTGGACATTCTGGACGTGGTGGCTGCTGGCTTTCCTGATGGGAATGGTGGCGATGCCTGTGACAGGGAGACTGTTTGCAGGGTTTGAGGATAAGGGATGGATGTTTTCAAAGGTACTGGCAGTTGCGGTTACGGGGCTTTTGACCTGGCTGCTGGTATCTGTGAAGATTCTGCCATTTACGGCGGCTGCGTGTATTGGTGTATGTGTGGTGTGCGCGGCTGGTTGTGGAGTTTTGTTTCATTTTCAGTTGAAGAAGGGGATTGACTGTCTTCCGGCTGGTAAGGGGAATCTGGTTTTCTGGGAAGAAGTTCTGTTTTTTGTATTTTTCCTGATGTGGACGTATTTTGCAGGATTCCGGCCGCAGGCGTATGGTACGGAGAAGTTTATGGATTATGGTTTTATGGAAGCCATGATGCGGAGTACGACTCTTCCGGCGAGGGATCTGTGGTATTCGGAAGGTACGATCAATTATTATTATGGTGGTCAGTATTTTGCGGTGTTTCTGACGAAATTGTCCGGAAGTAAGGTGGAGCTGACTTATAATCTGATGCGTACGTTTGTTGCGGCGTTTGCGTTTAGTCTTCCGTTTTCGCTGGTCTATCAGATGTCTGTGGACAGGCTGAGAGACTGCGGGAAAAAAGGGCTGGCAGAGGGGATTTTTGGAAAGTCGGCTGTAAATCAGGTGGAGAAAGTGAGAGGATGGCGGAGTTTTGTGCCGGTGGCAGCGGGATTGACAGCGGGACTTGCGGTTTCGATTGCGGGAAATATGCATTATGTGGTCTACAGTAAGATTATTCCGTGGATTCAGAAGCTTCAGGGAAAGGAAGTGGACAGCTACTGGTTCCCGGATGCAACGCGTTACATTGGATATAATCCGGATGTGCCGGATAAGACGATTCATGAGTTTCCGTGTTATTCTTTTGTTCTCGGGGATCTGCATGCGCATGTGGTGAATGTGATGTTTGTGCTGTTTCTGGTGGGACTGCTTTATGCGTGGATGCGTAATGTGCGTATGCGTGAGGCGGTGATTGGAAGACCGGGAAGGAAGGAATTCTGGAAAAAGCAGCTTTTGATGCCGCATATTCTGCTGGCTGCGGTTATGATTGGGATGTTCCGGTTTACGAATTACTGGGATTTTCTGATTTATTTTGTTGTGACCGGCGGAGTGATTTTGTTTGCCAATGTTGTTCAGTTTGAAGGGAAAGTGAAGCGGATACTGGCGGTGACTGCGGCGCAGGCGGTGGAGATCGTGATCATTTTTTATGTGGTTTCGCTGCCGTTTACTCTCCAGTTTGACAGTATGTTTAAGGGAGTGGGAATTGCGCAGTATCATTCGATGATTCATCAGTTGTCGATTTTGTGGGGACTTCCGGTGGTTTTGACGGTGATGCTGATTGGATGTATTGTCTGGGAAAAGGTGAAGGTCCGTGGCGGTCAGAAGATGAGTCTGTATCAGCTGATGAAGGCGGTTTCGGTACCGGATCTTTTTGTGGTTGTTATGGGGCTTTGTGCAATCGGGCTGATCGCGATTCCGGAGTTTGTTTATGTAAGAGATATCTATGAGAATGGCAATGCCAGGGCGAATACGATGTTTAAGCTGACTTATCAGGCGTATATGTTGTTCGGGATGACTATGGGTTATGGGATTTTCCGGATGATTGTTACTGCGCGTGAGAAGGTGTTTAAGGCTGTGTCGGTGATTGGTCTGGTGTTGCTGTGCTGGACGTTTGGATATCTTGGGATCAGTGTGCATTCGTGGTTTGGGGATGTGTGGAAAGTCTCTGATTATAAAGGACTGAATGCGACTTCTTTTCTGGAGAATGATTTTGCGGAGGATGTTGGCGGTATTCAGTGGCTGAAGGAGAATGTGAAGGGCTCACCGGTTGTGCTGGAAGCGAATGGGGACAGTTATACCGGGTATGAGCGTGTTTCAGCTATGACGGGACTGCCGACTCTGCTGGGATGGTATGTTCATGAGTGGCTCTGGAGAGATGATACAGCGGATCTGAATCAGAAGAGTGCGGATGTTGAGAGTATTTATACTTCTTCGGATGTGGAGTATGTGAAGGAGCTGGTGGAGAAGTATGGGGTTTCTTATATTTTTGTTGGTTCGAAGGAGCGGGAGAAATATGAAGACAGGCTGAATGAGGAGACTTTGAATTCGATTGGGACGGTGGTGTTCCGGGATGAGAGGTCGGAGACTTATATTTTGGAGGTTTCGGAGTAGCTTCGGGAATTTTGGAAGTTGACAGGAAGTCTGGATTTTAGAAAAGAAAAACAATAAAAGCAATAAAAACGGCAGTCGTGCGAAAAAAGCATGGCTGCCGTTTTTGAGGTTCAGACAGGGGAGTTTTATCGAAGGGTGACGCCCGGAAAAATAGTTCCTTTTGTGTGCGGTTTCGGGGCCTAAGATATTGGAAGAAGAGAAGTAGTGTACACATGGATAATAATTATTGGAAATAATTATAAAAACTTATTAATTTTTATTTTGGGCTTTTACTGTGTTTTTCTATAATGTTATGTTATCATAAAAGAGTCTTATAAAATGCTTTATGGGGCTATTTTATGATTAAGGAGGATGAAAAAGCAATGAGAAAGGAAGCTTCTGACAGAAAGGGGAAAAAACACGTATGAAAAAGATCATAAAGAATATTTTGTTATTTGCTACAATAATTACCAGCGTATTTGTTGCTTGTACAGCAGTTCAGGCAGAGAATAAGTATCAGGATGGGGATTATACCTATACTGTTGAGTTTGGAAAAGCTACATTGGTAAAATATACGGGAAACAGTTTGGATATTATTGTTCCGTCAGTACTTGGTGGAAAGCCATTAGTAGAAATAGAGAATGGAGCTTTTTATAACAATAACTATATTAATTCAGTTGTTTTGCCTGATACGGTAAAAAAAATGGGGCAGGGTGTTTTTAAAGACTGCGAGAATTTGCAAAATGTGCATTTCCCAACAGATATTACGTCTATATCTGAGGAAATGTTTGCTGGATGCAGCAGTTTAAAAGAATTTACTTTTTCTAGAAAAATAAAAGGAATAGGACAGGGAGCGTTTCAGGGGTGTTCAAGTCTGAAGAATATAATTTGTCCAAGTGTCAATTCATTAGGATTTAGATGCTTTGCAAATTGTACTTCGTTGAAATCTGTTATTTTTAAAAAGGGAATTGTAGAAAGCTCCGGTGGAACTTTTTCAAAATGTGTAAATTTAGAAACGGTAGTATTTCCGCAGGGAACGAAAGTAATAGCTTTTGCAACATTTGAAGATTGCAAATCCTTGAAACATATTACACTTCCCAAAAGTATTACTCGTATTGATTTTATAGCGTTTATTGGTTCTGGTATTGTTGACATTGAAATACCAGATTCCGTTGAACAATGTGGAGAGCGTATTTTTGAAGACTGTACTAATCTTCAAAAGGTTAAATGGTTTGCCTCCAATCTTCCGCATTGCACATTTGAAAGATGTACTTCATTAAAAAGTGTAGTTTTAGGTGAAAAATTGTCAAAAATATCATATTTAGTTTTTGAAGGTACAACCCAATTGGAAACATTGCGCATTCCTTCTTATACTATAGTCGATAACGAGGCCTTTTCTGGAGCAGAAGCCCTTCATACTATTTATGGAGTCAAAGGCAGTAATGCAGAAACAGTAGCAAAAGCGGTTGGGCTTAATTTTGTTCCAGTTAAGGACATTTCTGTAAAATTAAATAAGACGAAACTCATGCTGTATACAATGAAGGGAAAAAACACAGCCACTTTAAAAGCTGTAGTTAGCGGTAGCACATCTACCCCGACCTGGACCAGTTCGGATATCGGTGTTGTTCAGGTCAATACAAGTGGGAAGATTGTTGCGAAGAAGTCTGGTACAGCTTATGTGACAGTCACGCTTGGAAATAAAAGTGCATCTTGTAAGGTTACGGTTAAAAAGCCGGCTTTAACAGTGAAGAAAAAAACAGTTGCTCTGAAAAAAGGTCAGAGTTATACAATTTCTTATTCAGCAGTTCCGGCAGGAAAAGCTGTATTTAAGAGTTCTGATGCGAAATGTGTTACAGTAAATGCGAATGGGAAAATAGTTGCCAAACGCAAAGGTACAGCTATTATTTCAGTAAGTTGTAATAATATGATACAGAAAATAAAGGTAACCGTACAATAACGGACAGAAAGAAAAGTATGGGACTTGCCTGAGGGTTTTGTAAAAGCTGAATAAATGATAGAGACAAAAGCAGAAAAATCGTGTACAATAGCAATTGTGGAATCATAAAAAATAAAGCAACAAACGAAAGAAATTAAAGAAACGAAAAGAAAGCAGGAATAAAATGAAAGCAGAAGTTGTATCCATGACAGCGGACAACCTTAATATGGAAGCAATCCGTCGTGGTGGAGAGATACTGAAACAGGGTGGTTTGGTTGCGTTTCCTACAGAGACAGTTTATGGTCTTGGGGGAGATGCGTTGAATCCGCAGGCATCTATGAAGATTTATGCTGCAAAGGGCAGACCGTCAGATAATCCTCTGATCGTGCATATTGCAGAGTTTGACAAGCTGGCTCCAATTGTAGCAGAGGTTCCGGAGAAGGCTAAGATTCTGGCTGAGAAATACTGGCCGGGTCCGCTGACTATGATCCTTCCGAAATCTGATCTGGTGCCGAAGGAAACTACGGGAGGTCTGGACAGTGTGGCTGTTCGTTTCCCGAGTGATAAAATTGCGCAGGAGCTTATTAAAGCTGCCGGTGGTTATGTGGCTGCACCGAGTGCAAATACTTCCGGAAGACCGAGCCCGACTACCGCACAGCATGTAGAGGAGGATCTTGGAGAAGCGATTGAGATGATCATTGACGGAGGCCAGGTGGGGATTGGTCTGGAGTCTACGATTGTTGATTTTACAGAGGATGTTCCGGTGGTTCTGCGTCCGGGTTATATTTCGCTGGAAATGCTGCAGGATACTTTGGGAGATGTAAGAATGGACAAGGGGCTGATCGCAGCGGACAGCAAGGTTCGCCCGAAAGCACCTGGCATGAAATATCGTCATTACGCACCGAAGGCGGATCTGGCTATTGTGGAAGGTTCAGAGGAAGCTGTGGTTGCTAAGATTAATCAGCTTGCAGCAGAGGCGAAGGCGCGTGGTGAGCAGGTTGGTATTATTGCTACAGATGAGACGAAGGACAGGTATCCGGAGGGTCTGGTAGTAAGTATCGGAAGCAGAAAAGAAGAAGAGAGTATTGCGCATCATCTGTATGAAGTGTTAAGGGATTTTGACCAGAGCGCGGTTAAATCTATTTACTCAGAGGCATTTTATACACCAAGGATGGGACAGGCAATCATGAATCGTCTGCTGAAAGCAGCAGGACATAAGATTATTCAGGCAGAAGAATAATAAATTTTAAATTTCAGGAGGAAAAGGAAATGATAGCTTTAGGGTGCGATCATGGCGGATATGAGTTAAAGCTGGAGATTAAAAAATATCTGGATGAGAAGGGAATCGAATATAAGGATTATGGCTGTGACAGTCTGGAATCCGTAGATTATCCGGTATATGCCAAAAAGGTTGCTCATGCGATCGTTGATGGAGAATGTGAGAAGGGAATCCTGATCTGTGGAACAGGTATCGGAATTTCCATCACAGCAAATAAGATTAAAGGAATCAGAGCTGCGCTTTGCACAGACTGCTTCAGTGCAGAGGCAACCAGACTTCACAATGATGCGAATGTTCTGGCACTTGGGGGAAGAGTGGTAGGACCTGGACTGGCTGTGAAGATTGTAGATACATTCTTAAATACACCGTTCTCCAATGATGAGAGACACATCAGAAGAATCAATCAGATGGAGACAGAATAAGAGAGAAATAAAAAATTATAAGAAGTAAGAAATAAAGAATAAAAGGATAAAGGATGGCCAGGGGCTGGGATGTTGAGTGGGGAGATGCCCCGATTCTTCGGTACAGTCGCTGGCTGTCTTTGACAGTAGGAGGTTATGCATGATGGATAAAAATTGTAAGCGTACGGATTATTTGTCCTGGGATGAATATTTTATGGGGATTGCCATGATGTCAGGAATGCGTTCCAAGGATCCGAACTCTCAGGTGGGAGCGTGTATTGTAAGTAAGGATAATAAGATTTTGTCTGTGGGTTATAATGGTTTTCCGACCGGATGCTCCGATGATGAGTTTCCGTGGGCGAGAGAGGGAGACAGCCTGCATACGAAGTATTTTTATGTGACACACAGTGAATTAAATGCGATTCTGAATTACAGAGGGGGAAGTCTGGAGGGTGCGAAGCTGTATGTTTCTCTTTTTCCATGTAATGAGTGTGCCAAGGCAATTATTCAGGCTGGAATTAAGACGATTGTGTATGACTGTGACAAGTATGCAGATACTCCGGCAGTGATCGCGTCGAAGAGAATGCTGGATGCAGCGGGAGTACGCTATTATAAATATAGCAGGACTGGAAGAAATATTCATATTGAGGTGTAGGTTACTGTTTACACGCCACTATCCCGCGAAGTGTTTTGGCATGAACATGCCAAAATCCCGAGACATACAGCGCGAATTTATGCGA
>OLON01000434.1_pt1 | contig 28953 bp, 18 predicted proteins | sample 1672691 | NCBI WGS metagenome assembly OLON01 (sample SAMEA3136714, study PRJEB25190) | human gut metagenome | biome: human gut; feature: human-associated habitat; material: faeces | place: Austria | collected 2013
CGCGTACGTTGATGAAATTTGGGCACAACTGACAAAAAATCATCTCACAAAATCAGGCACAGAAAGATTCCGAGAGCACATTGTGCAAAATGCGAAAAAGTATAGAAAAAGTATAAAATGTGTTATATAAATTTACAAGAAATTATTTAGGATAAAGCAAGAAATCTAAAAAAATAGACAACATAGAGATATAGAAAACAACAGAAGTGTGTTACGATGCAGATAGAACCAATAACCAGGCAAAACGATAAGGAGGAAATCATGAAGGAGAGAACAAAGAGATTGCAGGCACTTTTCTGTGCACTTGCAGTAACGGCAACTTCTGTTGGCTCACCGCTGGTATCGGTCCCCGTATATGCGGAGGATACACAGGGAGCAGAAGATACTTCTGAACAGCCGGAAACAGAGAGCGGAAAAACAACAGATGCATCAGACAACGCGATATCAGAAAGTCCGGATCAGGCAGAGGAACCAGTGGAACTGATACCGGAGAATCCGAATCAGGAACCAGCGGCAGAGGACGAAGAGGACAGCGGTCAGGAAACAACAGTGGAGGCAGAAACGGCACAGATGCCGCAGGCAGCAGCGGTGCAGGAAGCACAGACACAGGAAGCTGAAACCGTAACGCCGAAAGAGGGCACGCTGACAGTGAAAATCAACGGAACCGCAGCGAGCGGAGAAAGTCTGGAAACAGCAGTCACCGCCAGCGGAACGGAAGCTGCCGCAGTGACCCGTCTCGAACTGGTATCCGGTACGATCACACAGGCAGATCTGGCATACATCACAACCCTGACCAATCTGCAGGATTTTCATATGCAGCTGGGAAGCGGACTGAAACTGATCGGAAAGACCGGAAGTGCAACGACCGTGCTCGGAAAAAATACGGCAGTACTGAATTTTGCACCGAAAGCATCCGGAAGCAGCAAGGGCGCGCTCAGATCTGTGGAACTTGGCGGCGTGACCGAGATCCTGACCGGCGGAATCGTTTCGGATTCGGTAGAAACGATCAGCATGCCGGATGTTGTGAATGTGGGCATGAATGCGTTTAAGGGATTTGGATGGCTGGAGAGCGTCTCACTGCCAAAGGCAGAAACCATCGGTTCAAGTGCATTTTTTAACTGTACCAGAATGACCAGCATCACACTGGAATCTGTAAAAACACTGAAAGCAAGCAGCTTTGAAAATACAAACAGCCTCACAAAACTGACGTTACCGGCAACGATCCAGACGATTGAAAATATCAAATTTGGCACGGTACGCCAGGGAAATAAAGCGGGAACGCGCGTGGTGATGAAAGGAATGACACCGCCGACGGTAACAAAAGGAGCATTTACCGGAGTTTCCCAGACTACAATCTCTACGGTAACTGTACCGGCGGGCGCGCTGGATGCATATCTGGCACAGATCAATGCAGAAAACAGCTCTGCGGGACTGATCCGCAAAAAAGAGACGATGTGGAACAATCTGTACCTGAGAGAAGAGGGCAGTTATGCAGTAGAATATTATAGCGAGTATGTCACCGGCGTGAAAGTGGCATATGTGAAAGCCGGAGAGGGAGTCACCGCAGAAAAGGTGGCATCTGCGACGAAAGCAGGAAATATTTTCAAAGGCTGGAATACAAAGAAAAACGGAACGGGAGAAGCTTTCGGAGAGGGAAGCGTGCCGACCGGAGATCTTACGGTATACCCTGTATTTGCAGCATCCTGTACCGTACAGATCCATCAGGAAGACGGAACGACAACGACCCTGGAAGTAGAGAAAGACCAGGCAATCGGAGAAAAACTGCCGACTGCACCGGAAAAAGAGGGTTATGTATTCAAAGAGTGGAATACCAGTGAAGACGGAACAGGAGAAACTGTGACTGCGAACACCGTCATTACAGCCAATATGGATATTTATCCGATTTACGAAGAAAATCTGCCGGATGTGATCAAAGTTCTGGTAAATGGCATCAGTGTGGACGGTTCGAGCCTGGAAGATGCGATCAAAGACAGTAAGGTGGCAGTAGCCGATGTGACGAGCATCGAACTGGTATCCGGGGAGATCACACAGAACGATCTGGCATATCTTGCACAGATAACGAATCTGGAGAAATTCACGATGCATCTGGGTGAAGACCTGATCCTGCACGGAAAAGACGGCAATCCGACAACGGTACTGGGACCGAACAGTGCGGTACTGAACTTTGCACCGAAAGCATCCGGAAGCAGCAAGGGAGAACTGAGAGAAGTGCACCTGGAAGGTGTGACGGAGATTCAGAAGGGCGGAATCGTAAGTGATTCTGTAGAAACCGTAGACCTGCCGGATGCAACCGAAGTAGGAGATGATGCATTTAACGGATTTGGCTGGCTGGAGAAAGTTTCCCTGCCGAAAGCTGAGACGATCGGAATGCGTGCGTTCTATAAATGTACCAGACTGACGGATGTAACTCTGGAAGCAGTAAAAACACTGAAAAAGGATTCCTTCTATTATACAAACAGTCTGAAACGCCTGACGCTTCCTGCAACACTGGAGACGATTGAAAATATCCAGTTCGGAAGGGTTGGACAGGGAAATAAAGCGGGAACGCGCGTGGTGATGAAAGGAATGACTCCTCCAACCGTAGCGTCGGGAGCATTTACCGGAGTTTCCCAGACTACAATTTCTACGGTAACTGTACCGGCTGGTGCGCTGGATGCGTATCTGGCACAAATCAATGCAGAAAACAGCTCTGCGGGACTGATCAGAAAAAAAGAGACGATGTGGAACAATCTGTACCTGAGAGAAGAGGGCAGTTATGCAGTAGAATATTATAGCGAGTATGTCACCGGCGTGAAAGTGGCATATGTGAAAGCCGGAGAGGGAGTCACCGCAGAAAAGGTGGCATCTGCGACGAAAGCAGGAAATATTTTCAAAGGCTGGAATACAAAGAAAAACGGAACGGGAGAAGCTTTCGGAGAGGGAAGCGTACCGACCGATGATATCACCGTGTACCCGGTATTTGCAGCAGCATGCACGATCCAGATACATCAGGAAGATGGAACCACAACAAAACTGGAAGTAGAGAAAGGTCAGGCGATCAGAGAAAACCTGCCTGCAGCACCGACAAAAGAAGGATATCTCTTCAAAGGCTGGAACACCAGCGCCGACGGAACTGGAACGACGGTGACTGCGGACACGGTGATTACTGAAAATATGGATCTTTACCCGATCTTCGAAGAGGACATTCCTCCGGTAGTGGAAGTAAGAGTGGTCTTTGATGTAGACGGACAGAAGAGTGAAGTGAAGGTAGTGAAAGGAGAGGCAATTGGAAGTAACCTTCCGGCGGACCCAGAGAAAGGCGGATATACTTTCAAAGGCTGGAATACCAAAGCAGACGGAACTGGAGAAACTGTGACTGCGGAAACTGTAGTGACAGACGATATGGAAGTATACGCTGTATTTGAACAGAACCCAGCACCGATTGAAGAAGTAAGAGTGGTCTTTGATGTAGATGGACAGAAGAATGAAATGAAAGTAGTCAAAGGAGAAGCAATCGGAAGTAACCTTCCAGCGGATCCGACGAAAGAGGGCTACACATTCAAAGGCTGGAATACAAAAGCCGATGGAACTGGAGAAACCGTGACTGCGGAAACTGTAGTGACGGATGAGATGGAAGTATATGCCGTATTCGAACAGAACCCAGCACCGATTGAAGAAGTGAGAGTAATCTTCGATGTAGACGGTGTGAAGAGCGAAGTGAAAGTAGTCAAGGGAGAAGCAATTGGAAGTAACCTTCCAGTAGCCCCAGGGAAAGACGGCTACACCTTCAAAGGCTGGAACACCAAAGCAGACGGAACGGGAGAAACCGTGACTGCGGAAACTGTAGTGACAGACGATATGGAAGTATACGCTGTATTCGAACAGAACCCAGCACCGATTGAAGAAGTGAGAGTAATCTTCGATGTAGACGGTGTGAAGAGCGAAGTGAAAGTAGTCAAGGGAGAAGCAATTGGAAGTAACCTTCCAGTAGCCCCAGGGAAAGACGGCTACACCTTCAAAGGCTGGAACACCAAAGCGGATGGAACTGGAGAAGCTGTGACCGCGGAAACTGTAGTAACGGATGAGATGGAAGTATACGCCGTATTCGAACAGAATCCAGCACCGATTGAAGAAGTCAAAGTTGTGATTGACGTAGACGGTGTGAAGAGTGAAGTAAAAGTTATCAAAGGAGAAGCGATCGGAAGTAACCTTCCGGCAGATCCGACGAAAGAGGGCTACACCTTCAAAGGATGGAATACAAAGGCAGATGGAACCGGAGAAACTGTGACCGCAGATACGCTGGTAAGTGACGATCTGGAAGTATATGCAATCTTCGAGAAGACCGAAACCCCGAAAGATCCGGAGAAACCGGATCCGGGAAAAGGCGATGATACGAAGAAACCGGAGACCCCAACCCCGACACCGACCACGACTCCAACCAACACCAACACAACCAAAAAGAACAACACAACAACAGGTACCACAACACCTGCATCCAAAACAACCACAACAGCGCAGGCAGCAAAATCGGTGAAAACAGCCGATGCCACACCACTGGCATCCGCCGCAGCCGCAGGAGGACTCTCTCTGCTCGGTATACTGGCAGCCCTGTTTGGAAAAAAGAAAAAATAATCTGATACTCAACACTCCTGGAGTATAAAAAGAACCCCGCCCCGGATAAGAAGCGAAGCGATTCGCGGAAGATCCGGGGCGGGGGTTTGTAAAGCATTTATAATTGGAATGACAGTAAAATGATAAGAACTACTTAAAACAATGATTTATGGGATTGTAAGAAAATATATAGTGGAAACTATGATCAGGTATGGACTAAGTAGTTGTACAGGATGTGTGGGATTAATTGACGGTCCCCATAGGTAAGAGTATAATTACATCTATTAAACGGAAAAAGAGTTTCCTGGTGATATGGCATTATGTATAAGGACAGTATCCGTATGGCTCTTCCTATCGGTAATATGAAAAATTGGAGCAGTTACGGGATGCAAGAAACAAACTGACACATCTGAATATTTTGGAATCTGATGCTGTGGATCTGATTTTAAAGGGAGCAGAAGGGTACTCTTTATGAAAGTATTGGTTATGGGCGATTGCCATTTAAAATCCTGGATGTTTAAACGTGCGGAAGAATTAATGCAGGAATATGACAGAAAAGTGCTGATATTTATGGGGGATCTGGTGGATGACTGGAAGAAACAGTATTCCATGGAAGCATATGTGGATACCATGGATACAGCGATTGATTTTTTCAGACGTCATCCGGAGTCCATCTATATTATTGGTAATCATGATATATCATATCTATGGCAGCAGCGCGAAACAGGGTATTCTCCAATTGCAGGCAGAACCGTGATTGAAAAATTTAAAGAGCTTGCGCAGGTTCTTCCGGAAAATAACCAACCGGCGTTCATCAGACGTTTGGATAACTGTATTTTTTGCCGTGGAGGTCTTAGCAATTCCTTTGTTTATGATTTGCTGGAGAACTGTAATTTTCTTTCTTCGTCCTAGCATGATACAGATCATCTGATCACTATCATAAATAAAATGGATGCAGGTCAGCTATGGCAGGATTCCAGTCCTTTATGGTATCGACCTCAGTATTACAAGGGACAAATGTATAAGGAAGAGTCGGGCGTACTCCGGATTGTAGGTCATACGCCGGTGAAGGAAGTCTACCAGAAAGGCAATGTATTGTCCTGTGATGTGTTTTCGACAGAAAGTGATGGCAGGACACCAATAGGAACAGAAGAGTTTGTGCTGCTGGATACGGTGAGTCTTGCATGGGAGAGTGTAAAATAACTAACTAAAACTTCCCACACCAATAAGGTGTGTTGAACCTTGAAAATTCAATATTTCAGCCAATAAAAAAGGCATAAACCGATTCCGTTTGGTATAATGGAGTTGACTGGAAACCATTTTTACAAAGGAGATTTATGCCATGTCCAGTATACCACAAACCGATTTCGATGAGAAAGCATTCGTTGACTGTGTTCAGAGATTTTTTTCCAAACATCATGTTGGAAAGCTTCTTACAAAATGTAATGGGTTGAAAGAAAAAGGCGTTTCGTCTGTTTCTCTGCTTCGTTACAAACTCAGCAACATTTTTATTGGGAAAAGTATGTATATGCAACAAAGGACTGGTTCGTTTAAGGAAGAGTTTTTCAAGAACACTTTTTATCGGTTCCTTAATTCCACTAAAACAAACTGGCTTCGTTTTACCTCTCTTCTTGCCGCAGATATCGTTAATCATGACATTCGTGATTTGACAACTGCCGAAAGAAAAAATGTATTCATTATTGATGACAGTCTTTTCAACCGCACCAGCTGTAAGAAAACAGAGTTGGGATCCAAAGTTTTTGACCATACCGATATGCATTTCAAAAAGGGTTCCGTATGCTTACCTTAAGCTGGAGTGACGGAAATACACTGATTCCTGTAAACAGCTGTCTGTTAGCATCTGCAAAAGATACCAATATCATCGGTCCGGTAAAAAACTTTGACAACAGATCCATTGCCGGAAAAAGGCGTAAGCTTGCTCAGACAAAAGCACCAGAAGCAATGATGACATTACTGGATACAGCCCTCAATGCAGGACTGAACGCAGACTATGTCCTGTTTGATTCCTGGTTTTCCAACCCGGCACAGGTCACAGCAATCCATTCCAAAGGGATGGATGTGATTGCTATGATCAAGAAAAGCAGCCGGATCAAATATTCCTACTGTGGTGAACAGCTGAATACCAAAGAAATCTATTCCCAGAATAAAAAACGTCGTGGCAGATCAAAATATCTGCTTTCTGTTAATGTCATGGTTGGAAAAGAAAATCCAATTCCAGCAAAGATTGTTTGTGTAAGGAATAAAGCCAATCGGAAAGACTGGCTGGCATTTATCTGCACAGACACAACTCGTTCTGAAGAAGAGATCATCCGAATTTATGGAAAATGCTGGCAGATCGAGGTTTTCTTCAAAACCTGTAAATCCATGCTGAGCCTGATTGGAGAATGCCATAGTTTATCTTATGATGCACTGACAGCCCATGTGGCCATTGTGTTTACCAGATATATGTTACTTGCAATGGAGCAACGCCAAAATGAAGACCAGAGAGCTCTGGGTGAATTGTTCTTCTTTCTTGTCGATGAAATGTCTGACATTACTTTTAGCAGATCACTCAGCATTCTGATTGATGCTTTGATGGCGAGCCTTCAGGAGATCTTAAAGATCAGTGATGAACAGCTGACTGCTTTCACTGCTGATTTTGAGGCAAGATTGCCGGAATATCTACGTAATGCACTCCATTCAGATACTATGGCGGCATAAATCGCTATTTTGTTAGCTGAAATATCGAATTTTCAAGGTACGAACCCAATTTTAGGTATGGGAAGTCTTAGTAACTCATTATGAGGCGGATGACCATCCGTCTATTTGGCATGTTTAAAATTTTTTTTCAATTGAGTCAGATGAATATCATAACCTTTTCCATTACGATGGCATATTTGTTATCTTTCTTTTTGTTCTAAATTTTAAATCTTTTAACTAAAAATGGGCGGCCGTTGGCTTCGGAAAACGGCCGTTCTAAAACAGAATGGAGACCGCTGGGTATCGTAAACTGCAATTTGTCATTAAACTGTGAATGCTGATACGGAATCGTATGCTCAGCTTCACACTTTGCACAGTATTCCGCCCACAAAAGTGAGAGTGTTACACTGGGCTTGGCCAGTTCATTGTAAACATACTCGTAATCAGGGAGTCTTCTTCCCTCATTATTGCCCCTGTCTGGATAAAACAGATGCTCAATATCTCTGTTAGTCAGAGTTTCTGGAATAGGCCATTCCAGAGAATGTGTTTCGGCAAGCTTAAGCACCTCTGAAACTGTGTTGCGTGAACAGCATAAGCTGTTGGCAATGGCTACATTGCTGAACTTCAGACTATGCAGTCTGATGATTTCTCGATAATCAGTCATGGTTATCGACCTGTAATGAATTTACCCAATTTTATGTGCATGGATTCATTATAGGCGATTGCACTATAGAGCGGAAATGCCTGCTCTAAAATATCGGATTTAGGTGCTCTGAATTTCTGGAAAATATGCACTACTTAAATGGAATATACATCAGGCTAGGCGAGTGGTTTGACGTTTACTATATAACTTACGGGGCAGGAAATCAACTTGTTTTTTCAGAAGTAGCCACCGAAGCTGTTGGTGTGACAGAAGACGGATCGCATCTCCATTTCGAGGTCACTTCAGGCTTCTATTTTCGAACCGCTTATACAAAAGGCAAAATCGTAGGCGTATAGTTTGACGCTTACTATCTTTCACCTTTCTCATTCTGTTGACATTACAATAGTTGTGACTATTTGTTATAATTATAGAAAAAGATAAGGAGTGTTTTGGATGAATAATGGAAAGATTCCACTTATGAGTACCGCTAAATGTAATAAGGAGAACGCTGAATGTAGCGATATCTCAGAAATAAGGGATAAAGTGCTTCCATATTGCAGAACCCAGGAAGAACGATGGAAAGAAGCATTTCTCAGCCTTATAAACGGAGATGTAAATACTGAAGACAAAACAATAAAAAAAGGGATTCTTAAAGATATCATAGAAGAACCGGATAAAGAAAAGGCTGAACAAATTGTAGTACAGGAGTTTGGAGAAACTGCTGTCTTATCAGAGGCAAAAGGTACTATTAATATTTATGAACGATATTTTTCAAATATTAAAGATGTATCTCAATTTAAAATTTCAAAGCAGGTACTTTCTGTTTTGTTAAATCGCGGAAGATCCACCATCATTAACTGGTGCGACGGAAAGGACGCTCCTAAATATAGGGATGATATTATAAAATTAGCTTTCTGGGCAAAATGCACCATAGAAGAAACGAATAAACTTCTCGAATGTGCCGGAAAACATGGATTATATATAAAAGGATCCGGAGATTCAAAAGGAAATGCTAATTCGCTTGTTGATGCGGTATATATACATATGCTGAGTCATAAAAATTATTCTTTTGCAAATGCAAAAAAACTTATATCAGAAACAAACCGTGTAATTCAAGAAAGAATAAAAGCTATGAATGGAAACGCTGAAATTACATTAAAATATGATTTATCTTCTGATTCTAAGCATATGGAAGAACTATTATTCGAAGTGAACAACAATGATTTTGAATTTTTAACCTTTATCAAAGAACATATTGACAATTTCATTTATGATTATCAATCATTGTACGCTATGCTATATAAGGATTTTGAAGAAAAGTATGATATTAATAATAAAGGTGTAGAAGAATATAGAGATTCTTGCAAGACATCGCTTAATTCTTTACTTGGTATATCATCTGGGACAGACCGGCGTTGGAAAAACAGCTTGGTAAAAATAGTATATGCTGCTATTCCTCCGGAAAAGAAACAAGAGCAACAGAAAAAAAGGCAAGACCGGCAAAAAAAGAGTATGGCTGAAGCAAATAGAACACAGGCTCCATTAATCAATACTGATTTTCACACAATCAGCCGGAAAGACCTAATTGTACTTGGTTTGATTCTTAATCGCAGTTTAAATGGAATGAATGAACTCTTGGGTGCATGCAAAGAGCCACCTATATACGGAAAAGGAATTGGAGAATGTATTATATGGAATGCCCTCGAAACGGATGTCGAATTAGGAATTGAAGAATTTCCTAAAAAAGTCAAGAATTTGTATAAATCAGAATGCATTTATACGGTTTTCAAGAAATCCTTAGAACAGAATGCTTACATCCGAAAAGATGAAAGTATAAATACAGTGAAACCTAAAATTATAGAACTTCTAAATATGAAACTCAGTGAATATGAAACTCTATATTATGAACATATGTATAAGACGAAAGCAAATACCATCCATAAAAGAAGCAGAGAAGAAATAGATGCAGAGTATCGTTGCAAATTTCCTTGCTGTAATGCACTTCATTCTTTGCAAGTATTTGAATGGATCAAATCTGCTGCGACCGAGATAGAAATTCAAGAGGTGATAGATGATCTGCAGGATATTTTTGATTTATATCCTGAAAAGCAGTTGTTTGATTATATCGTAACGTTTATTGCACAAGAAATGGAGGAAAATAATTTATGAAATATTTACTTGTATATCAAAATTATTCCATACAATATTATCCGCAAAACCAAATGATCCCAAACGAAGAATATACCGTTGGACGAATCACACCAGACAACCACCCTTATATAGGATTTGATTCTTCATTAAAATTCATCGGCAGACAACACGGATTAATTACCAGTTTACATAATCGATTATACTACATTGGATTTTTTACCTTAGCACCAACACTCTTTAATAACCAGAAAATGAAAGAAGAAACACTCCCTCTGGAATCGAGACAAGATATATCAAATGTATTTACTATTAAAGAGGCAAAATACCCTCAGGCTTTTATTTTTACATCAGATCATACTGACTGGAATATTTACAGGCTTCGGAAAAAAGATGTAAAAATGGGGAATCTGCAAGGAATAAATGATATTGTGATTGATGATATATTAACGGAAATCGCCGTTTTCAAATTTATAAATGGACAATATTACCTTATTGTTTCAGAATCTGCCCAAAACGATTTTTTACAGGTGATTGATGATAATACGGTAGAAACTATTTGTGAAAATATCTGCCTGGACAAAGAAAGAACTTACCGTTTTATCTATAAAAAAACACATATGCTTATAGTTGGAGGACCTGTCATATTATATGGAAAAGTTTGAAACAAATATTGAAGTATTCGGCATCACCAAGAAAGGGATTCTTCGTATAAATAACGAAGACAGCCTTCAGATTGGACCATATTATAAAAAATCCAGATTATCTGATACAGATCAGTATGTGTACGTGTCAGAGGATACACGATATGTTGTATTTTCCGCTATAGACGGTATGGGAGGTGGCCCTCATGGAGAGGTAGCCGGGTTCTATACTGCTGAAGAATTATTTCTGGGCTATATGAAACTGACGGATGATTTGACAAATGATGAAGTTTCTGCTTTCATGCGAAGTTCTTATCAATCTGCAAATAACCGTATAGTACGGGATCCATCCGGAATCTTAGGTGCCGTAGGAGTGTCGTGTGTAATTGACAGGTGGCAGGCTACTGCTAAGTTTTTCTGGTCCGGTGACTCACGTGGTTATTTGTATCGTAATCAAAAGCTGCTACAGATTACACAGGATCAAACTGTTGCAGCATTATGTTTAAAAAAGGGATATTACAAAAAAACAGACGCCCGGTATCAGTATGACAGACGAAAATTGATCGGTTATATTGGCAGGGATCTGTATTGTTATGATTTCTGCCCCTTAGAAACACAATGGATTCCTTTAGAAAATGCGGATAGAATATTTCTATTAACTGACGGAATATATGAAGCCTGCAAGGAAAGAGAACTGCAAAAAGTAATAAATGCAGAAGATACTACCATTGAATGCTGTAAAGCACTCATAAATGTCGCTGAACAAAACGAATCCTCCGATGATCTTACAGTAGTCGGAAGTGCATTTTATATCGCTGATTAAGATTTTTGAAAACAAATATGCGAAAAGCTGCTATCAAACACCGAAAACAGTTCACCGGCAAGAAAGGAGAGTCACTTTATGGAATGGTATGATGAGCAACCACACGATATAAAAATGTTTTATACAGAACAGGAATTTTCAAATGTAGAATTTAGTGCTATCGAAAAAGCAAGGGAGAAGGCTATTTTAAATAAGTATGGAGACTTCTTCCTTCTTGGAACAGGATCCTGTAAAATGTCCCACGTTTATAAGACGACCTCAAAATCCGGCTCAGGATCAGAAGAAGCTGTCGCCTTGAAAATAATTTCCGGAATTACACAGGAATGCGGTTCATCCGATTTAGAAGTTTCCAAAAATCACTTAAAATCAAAACTGCGTAGTAATGAATTTGAAAACAGTGCTGAATCTGAAATTAAACTCCAGTACGATGGCATTAACCGATGTCCCAATGTAGTTCCATTGGATGGAACCGACCTTCTAGACTGGGTCTGTCCTGATTTAAAAAGAGTAGGCGTTGATTATGTCCTAAAAATGCCTTTAGCGGACTGTTTATTTAATACTATTGAGGAAATTAAATCAGCAGAAAATCGAATAGATAAGGTCATACAACTTGGAATAGATATTTGTAAAGCTTTAGAGAGTCTCCATGCACAAGGAATTTATCACAGGGACATTAAGCCCGCAAATATTTATCTCTACAATGGAAATTATTGTCTTGGTGATTTTGGAATTTCTATACATAAAAATAATTTAAAATTATATGAGGTTGGAACTGAAGCATACTGCGCACCAGAACAATACTATCGCACAAGAGTAACAAATCCATGGTTGTGCAAAAGATATGATCATAGAATAGATATCTATTCCCTTGGTTTAGTCCTGTATGAATTAGCTGGCGAAAGACCTGTCTATCAACTTTTTACTCAGAGAATGAGGGGAACTCTGCCGGATCTTTCCACTGAATCAGAAGGACTAAATAAAATTATTCATACGGCCTGTCAGTTTGATCCAGATGACCGTTATCAAAATGCAACCATTTTTAAAGAAAATCTGGAACGTTTACAGTGGGATAAAAACTATGTTCCTTCAGAGGAAGTGCCTGCTGCTATATCTGCTATAGAGGAAAATAATCTCCAGCAGCCAGACGGAGACACTTACATCGGAAAAGAAAAAGATCCTTATGACGATGAACTGGATCCGATAGAAGATGAAGAAAAAGTTTCAGATTCTATTGCCAATAGTATGTGGAATGTTGGATTGTTCTGGTATGAAAAAAGCCAGGAAGAGGCTTCACGTTTTGCAAATTTTAAAATCGATAAAAATATTATGCCTCTTACTTCCATAGATCAGGAGCTACCTTACGATTTCCCTGTAAAATTTCATTCACAAGACGGCAGTGAAGAAGTCCCATTGTCGCGACTTATCGCAAACATAAATAATATCAAAAATATGTATCTGATAGGAGAGGGTGGATCCGGAAAAACCACTGCGCTCTATTCCATAATGCAGGACACTTACAAAGGACAAATGTATCGGGTAAAATACTCAAATAAAATCACAATCCCATTGTTTATCGAATTATCAAAAGCTCCTGATGTTTGTGGAAAAGCTTACAAAGAAGGTCACTCGACCTTTATACGTAGGTATCTTTACCTTCTTATAAAATCTGCACAACAAAAAACAGAACTGTTAACCGAAAATAATAACGCTCTTCGGGAAGTATTAGGAATTGGCAACGATTCTGAACAGGATGATATTGTAAATACGGTTAACCATCTGTTAAATGAAGATAATGGAATACAATTTCTACTTTTATTAGATGGACTTAATGAAGTCTCTCGAAAAACCATATCTTTTTCAGAAAGTTCCGAGACTGTGGCAGAACTGATTGTGGATGAGATCCGGGAAATCCAGGAATATAAAAATGTCACAATTATAATTACAAGCCGCGCGGCCGAAACTGTAAATTTTGGAAATGACTTTTTAAAATATTATCTGTCAGGAATTGATGATACCACAATAAAGCAGTATTTGAAGGAAAACAAAGTTTCAGACTGCAATCTTGAGCAAAATACTCGTTTATTAACAACGTTGCGAAACCCGTTCTTTCTGAAACTATATTGTCGTTTGATTTTCAAATCCGGAATATCTACTCCTGGAGAAATTTTATACAATTTCTTCAAAGAACGAACATCCATGTATTCACTCCGGAACAGAATAAATACAATAAACTCTGAACAAAGTGTTACTGGAAGTACACATGTTTATAATCGCATTACAGAAAAGATGCAGTGGTTTATTCTTGATTTTATTCTTCCTGAAATCGGATGGTATATGGAAAAAAATTCCTTATATTCCGTTGATCTGCCAACAATAGAATCTGTTATAACTCCAATTTTAACTGGAACAAAAGATACAGATATTTGTGGCAAATATGGTATAGCCGCCTTTAAAGATTATCATAAAGGTACCGATGGTAGCAAAAATACCAGAACTTACGCAAAATATTTAATAGAATTGACATCCTCTCATCAAACTTATGTAGAGGCCATCGTGGAATATTGCGTTTATTCTCTTGGAATATTATATGTGAATAACCAGAGTTACGGATTTATGCACCAGCATATCAGGGACTTTTTTGCTGCAATGAAAATCATTACAAATATAAAATTAGCTCTATATATTTCAAAATGCGATAATGATCATAAAAATGCGATTCAGAATCTTAGTGTTATAAATAAAGATATTTTAAGTAATACTGTTATTCAATATATTGGCGAAATTTTGCATGAACATTTACAAAGTATAGAGAATCAAAATGATTCTTTACTTCAAAACGTTTTATCCTTATACAGAAATATATTTTTTCCGAAATATGCTGAAGAATATGGGGTATGGAATTTAATAAAGATTTTGTATGACGCCCATAAGACATTGTCTGGAATGGATCTTTCTTATTTGGATTTAAGAAATTGTCCTTTAAATAATATAGATCTATCTTATTCTGATTTAACGGGAAGTGCAGTAACTCATGATACTTTGTTTGAAACAGTTCATACTGATGGTATACAAAGCATAGCTTATTCTTCAAATGGGTACTTGCTTTACACTGGTGGACGAGATGGATCTCTTAAAATATGGCATGTTAAAACATCAAAATGTCTAAAAACTATTAAAAAATATCATGATTCCATAATGAATATTTCTTTAAATAAAAATTATCTTGCAGTTTCTACAGGTAAAATAACAGAAATTATTGATATTAATACATATAAAATACACAGACGGTATTACGCAATAAATGGTGTCTTTTCGCCTTCAGGGAAATTTTTGGTTGTTTTTTATAAACACAAAAAAACACAAGTTATAAATACAACTTCATTTAAAATCATTGGACATTTAGGATACAATTATAATCCATTAATATCAGACAGTAATATGATTACCTTTACTGCGGATAGTAAATACATCGCTTATGTTGTTTCAAGCCGCTATAATATTTTTTCTGAAAAAAGCATAGAAATTTGGAATCTTGAAACTTTTATGAAAGTATTTACTATTTGCAATGAAGATGATCCATATGAAAGAATAAGTGGAATTGATTTTAACCAAGAAGGAAACTCTATTGTGGTTGCCATGTATAGGTCTTCCATAAATATCTATCAACTGCATTTAGAAAATAAATCATACCGTTTCCACTGCCGTTTTTTCCTAAAAAAAGACTACAGTGAAAATGAAATAAATCAAGTGGCCACATCAGTAAAATATGTGGCATCTACTTGTCTTACTATCGGGGATAGAGATGGGGGCTTGCATATTTATAACTTAAATTATGTCAATCAACCTTTATCTAAACAATTTCATTTTTACAAAAAAGCACATACTTATACGATATCTTGTGTCTCTATTCATTTTAATAAAAATCAGTTATACTTAGCTGCCGGCGATACAGATGGATGTATTAAAATATGGGATTTGAATCGAAAAAATGTTGTAAAGGATTTGCAAAATTGTAACGACAAAAGAATACTTTGTTCATACTACATTGAATCAACACATGAAATTCTTATGTGTAATAAAAATGAAGTCCTTGTTTTCAATCTTGAAACATGTATTCTATCTAATAATATAGCTGTTTCAAATATCCAACATACTGCTTATGAAGTCAACAGTAAATTATTTGCTATTGTTTACTCAAATAATATTTTAAATATTTATCATTATAGCGAAAAGTTTAATTTGGCTGATAGAATTCTTATTCCTTGTGAAAAAATCGAATATATACGATTTATCGCGAATGGTAACCACCTAATCATCAATGGAGACAATAAATATTTTTTCAAATATGACACGCAGTCAAATACATTAAAAAAGCTTGGCTTCTCGCTGTCTCAAGAGGGAATGAAAAAAAAATTAATATCCATATCTGGTAATGCTATTATATATACTACTAATCCTCATAATGGAATGATTAAGGCGTATGATATAATTAATGAAAAAGAATTGCCTGCGATTAAAATTAATTTAGAAAAAACTCCATTTAAAATGGTTAATTATGAGCGTGAAATAATGCTTTTGGGAAATGTTGTATGTTTCTCATATCAAAAATCAAATTATCTTGCAATGAAAGGAGGACAGATTTACAAATTAAATGAATATAATCACGAGTATAATTTATATCTTACAAACAAAGGATACGATTCACCCGAATTGTTTTTAAGTGACGATGTAAAATTCTTGGCTGTTGTTACAAGTGACCTTTCTCCAGAAGTTCAGATATACAGTGTTCAAACGCAGGAACGTTTGTTTGGTATATATAATTTGCCCCGAGTTAATAAAATTTCTTTGCCTATATCTTTACGACATATATTGAGTTATGCTGTATATAATAAAGTTTACTATTCAAAAAATTTTCGATTGATGTTATCTTCTTGTGTTTCTGATGATATTAAAAATTTTTTATATTCGATAAAACAACATTTACAATTCCTTTTTTATAAAAAATATAATGGCCATCAAAATGGATCTGTTTCATCTGTAAGCTTTGTTCCGTTTTCAGAGATTTTTATCACTTCATCATTTGATGGAACAGTAAAAATATGGAAACCGACAAAATGTAAAAAGTTCTCAAAAACATTAACCTGTTTTAAGACTATAAAATATATTCCTGGATTAAAAGTGAAAGATGCAAAAATCCAAAAGTTAAGTCCATTGTCTGACTTATCAGTAGAAGATATAAAAGACTTAAAAAATTACGGAGCACAATTAGATTAGAAGCTGTAGTTACAAGACGATTAAAAAGCGGTACAAACTTTACTTAAAATATAATTCCAGTAAGGTTTGTACCGAAAATCTTACAAATCACCAGGCTGGCTACTGCCGACTTCGGCAATACAGGGCGGCAATTTCCTGTTAATCAGTTACTGATTGCTTTTTTTTTTGAAAAATCTGATTTTTCGCCAATACCTTTCACCTGATCGAATTTGTCCATCATAATCCGCATGCTGTTGTTCAGTGAATAAATGTTGCTTTTCAGGATGGAAAAAGAATTGGTATAATCCGGATAATAATTCTTGCAATAGGAAGCCATCGGAATCAGAAAGTTGTCTGTTTCCTTGATGTATTTACGCATCCGTTCAAAGGTAAACGTATACAGGCTGGTGCTGTTATGCAGGCGGTCACTGAGTTTGATCAGAGATGCTTTACAGTTCCGTTCGATTTTTTTGAAATACACGCTTAGCTCGTATTCATCCAGTCCGGATTCTTTGGTCAGAAGTGTAATAATATCCAGTACCTCCTGGGAAAGATGATATTCCGTAATCAGTTCCCGGCCTTTCAGCGGGAGTTTATCACTGCAGTCCTCCAGCAGATCGTGCAGCAAGGCCGCAGCAAGTGTTGTATCATCATCAATTCCATAATTGATTAATGTGCTGCAGACTTTCAACAGATGGACAATGTACGGCATTCCGTCCTTCCGGTACTGGCCATTATGGAAATGTCTTGCCACTGCCAGCGCAATCAACGTCTGTTTCAGGTTTTTTGCTACTGCAAATCCTTTGATGAACATGTAGGATTTGATGTACTTTTCGGTATCCACTTCGTTATAAGTTTCAACCAGTGGAATAATATTTCGTTTCTTCTGCATTTCGCTTCCTCCTTATCTAAACCACAATAGTAACCTGTACTATTCTTATACCACACATCCAAATTTTTGAATATCCCCCCCTTTCGTAACGTACTGACACCCCATTGTCTTCCGCTCTTTCGCAATGTACTGACATTGAGTTGCCCCAATCCCCATGTTATGCTCATATCATCAAATCAATGGAATACCCTCGCATAAAGGCTATTCCGGGAAATAAAACCAGGGAGGAAACCACTATGAAATATCTTGTTATCGATCTTGAAATGAATCCAATTGGTTCTGCCTACAAGGCAGAGCGCACAACCTGCAAACTCGAAGTGATTGAAATTGGCGCTGTCCTGCTGGATGAAGCGTACCAGGAGATTGGAAGCTTTGTCACTCTTGTCAAACCATATTTCAATTCCCGCATTGAAAAAAAATATGAAAAACTGACGGGAATTCAAACATCCATGGTGGAATCGGCACCTTATTTTGAAGATGCCTTACATATGTTTTTCTCCTGGTGCGACAGCATCCAGGATGAAATTCAGATCATCCAGTGGAGCGATAATGATTTTGCCCAGATTTCCAGGGAAATCCAATTAAAGAATGTCTCTTTATCCATTCAGGATAAAAAGTACATTGACACTGTCTGGTTTGATTTTCAGGCTGAATATGGACATATCCTCGGCCTGGAACACAATGTTTCTTTAAAAGACGCGGTTATGTACGCAGGAGAAGACTTTTGCGGTCATCAGCATGATGCCCTTGTGGATGCAAGAAACACGGCTGGTTTATTTGGAATTTTGCACGATGAAGCCAAACGCCAGAAAGCACTCCAGCATGTCATTGATGCACTGAAACCAAAGAATAGTTTTTCCATCGGTGACCTGTTCGATTTTTCATCCCTGTCATTCTCCGCTTAATTTTTTCAGCATCTGAGAAAAGGAGGATGAATCATGAGTGATTACTTTATCCCGTTGGGAGGCGGAAACGAAATAGGCGCATCAGCCTATTACCTCTCCATCGAGGGTATACATATTCTTTTGGACTGCGGAGCCAGGCTGAAAGGAGATGAGTTATACCCGGATTATGAGAGGCTTCTGTATGAACTGAATGATTATTCTGATCTTGACCTGATCCTCGTCAGTCATGCACATTATGACCATATCGGATCCATCGCAAGGATTGCCTCCCTTGCCCCGAATGCAGAGATTATAACCACAGAAGCCTCAAAAAGGCTGATTTACACGCAGCTTTTGGAGTTCGGACGCATATCCGGGCGAAAAGAAATTGACAAGATCAAAAATGAGCGTTACCGGAAGGCACAGATCCTTATGGAACGTATCCATACCCGACCTGTTGCAAAACCATTTCTCATCCATGGATGTAAAATTACCCTGCTGCCAGCCGGACATATGCCAGGAGGAGTTATGATCCATCTGGAAACAGGGCATCATGATATTCTGTATACAGGGGATTTCAGTATAGCTTCCATGTTTGGGGTAAATGGCATGCACCTTCCAGAACAGCTTCATCCAAAAACTCTTCTGATCAACATTCCGAATGCTTATCAGAAAGAGGATACGTGGGAAAGCCTGTTCAGTGAAGGCACTCCCACGGACCTACCGGCCCCCTATTCTGGAATGAAAGATATCATTCAGGAACATAGGAAACTCGGAGACGGCATCTATCTTGTTTCGAGAAGCATACCGAAACATCTGGACCTGTTTTATTTCCTGAATTCTGTTTTCCCTGAACTCCCTGTCTACCTGGAACCAAAGAGCAGGGTAGTGGCAGACATCCTTTCGGACATGGGATATCAGGTCTACACCACAAATATTCATATTACTGAAAATATCCCGGCAAAAAACTGCATTGTAATTGGCCAGGAAGCAAAACGGGCAGGATGTGTTTCCATCTCCTTTGACAACTATAGTCTTCATGCATCAATTCCGGAAACACTTTCATTCATCCAGCATCTTATGCCGGACTTCATGTATGTACTGCACACCCGTCCCGTAAGAAATAAGGTACCACTCGCTCACGCTGTAAAGAAACTGCTACCTATGATTAACGCAGTACAGTCTGTGAACGGCGAAAAATATTATTTAAAGAGGACAAAGGAAATGAAATACGACCCAATCTATCGTTCCGTAATGGAAGAAGAACTCGAAATCGCAGAAAAACAGTTGTCTGAGTACCGGAGAGGCCGGCATAAGTCCGCTTTTGAATGGATTGCCATTTATGGGAGCCTGCTGTATCCGGGACTGCATCCACACGATACTTATGATAAACTCCTGGACTCCTTCGTGAAAGAATCCGGCGTTTCCTATGATGATTACCGCACTGCTCTACATAATACAAATCTTGATAGTGAAGACCGCAGAAGATATGTGCTCGATTTCGTAGAAAACCAGATGACTGTATTAAAAAAAGCTCTTGATGGAGATATGGATGCTACATCCAGATTCACCGAACTCACTGAAAACCTGAATCTGCGCGACCGCCAAAATGGAAAACTCTATTTTATGGGAAAGTACATGGTCATTTTCATGATTATGGCCGATCCGGATCTGAAAGATGACAAATATCTGCCTGTTGCATTTACCTTTGGGGCTCGCTACTGTGACAGACTGCTCAGGAACCTGCGTGGACGGCTGCTGAAAAACAGTGGCATAAGGAGGAAAAGAAAATCTGCCAAAGATGTCCTTCAGGAAACAGAACATGTGCTTTCTGAATCTGTGAAAGCGGAAGGGATGGCTTCCGGAGATAAATATGAGCAGCTTCGGTTCAAATACGATAATTGTAGGAATTCCCTGGAACTGGTACAGGCCATGCTGGATGAACTGAATGAAACCATCGATGAAACCGCAGCGGAAGCCAAAGATGCGGCCATTGCATCTTTTTATACCGGCATGAATTCTGAATCTTACGGACATCTTCTGGACAGTATTGAACTGGTGGACAGAAGACTTGCCGCATTAAAAGAAAGCAAAGTAAAGATTCCGCCCCAGGTTCTTCCACTGACGATTGTATTCAAGCAGCTGCTTCGTTTTATCAAAGACAGCGGCATTCATCCGCTTGACTCTACCGGACGTGAATTTATTGTAGAGGCAGAGGAACTGTCAGGATACACATATATCGGCGAGCCATTCAGCTATGAAGGCGAAAAGAAGCCTGTTACCGTAGAAAAACCCGGATGGAAATATGAAAATACCATTATTTCCCTTCCAACAGTACGCGAAAAAGAAGAATAGGAGAATCGATTATGTCTGAAAAACAATATTACACTGCCATTGATCTTGGCACGACAAATTCCGTTATCGCATATGGAAACATGCAGAACAATACCATGAAACCAATCGTACTGGAACTTGACCGAAAAAACGACACCGGAAGCAAATCAAGAAATCCCCTGCTTCCCTCCGTTGTATTCTATTACAAGAACAGCAACGGGAAAATGACGGCAGATATCGGAGATTATGCGAAAAGCAGATACGGAACCCGCAGCGGTTATGTGTGCAGATCTGTAAAGTCATTAATGGGTACCAGCGACCAGGTACCCCTTGTTGACGAAATTCCGGACAAAACCCCTTCTGATATTTCCGCACAGATTCTTTCCTTTATGATCAATTCTGCCAAAAAGCGGCTGTTTCAGAATGAATTAAGTGATGTCATTATAACCGTACCTGCTTCCTTTGATTCAGACCAGTGCCAGGCTACTCTCGATGCCGCAAGGAAGGCGGGAATCAATGTGGAAAATATGCATGATGTCCTGCTTTATGAGCCTAAGGCAGTTATTTATGATTTTATGCGGATGCAGGAATGCGGAGAGATTCCTTCTGACCTGCTGTCACTGGATACAGAAAAGAACGTCCTTGTATTTGATCTTGGAGGCGGAACCCTTGATGTTACAATCCACCGGGTGGGTTATACAGAAAAAGGGATCCTTAACATCAAAGACCTGGCAATCAGCAGATATACGCTTCTTGGCGGCGATAATTTTGATGACCTGCTGGCTGCTGATATGTTAAGACGTTTTGAAGAGAGCAATGATATTAAAGTCAGTATCAAACGAAAAGAAGAGGTCATGTGCAAATTGAGAAAACTGGCCGAAAAATTAAAAGTAGACCTGTCCCAGGCCTATGACAGTGCCAGAATGTCTGACATTGATCTTCCGGAAGATTATGAACTGGAAGTTATGGACATTGATCTTTATGATTCTTATGCTTATGCCGACACTTACACCCGATCGGATGTAGAAAGAATCGTATCCCCGCTTATGGGATATAAGTATAAGCTGGGAGATGCATCAAAAATCCAGCATATGACGGAGAGGGACGTCAACAACATCATCTACCCTGTTCTTGATGTCCTCGATAAATGTGGGAAAGATACAAAAATAGACGCGGTTATTTTAAATGGAGGCATGACCAAGTTTTATCTTATCCACAAACGTTTAAAGGAGTTTTTCGGGTTCGAACCACTGATAACCAGTGATCCCGATTTATCTGTAGCAAGGGGAGCTGTATATTACCATTACTGCCTCCACAAATATAATGTGCGTAAGCTGGAAAATCCATCATCTTCTGAGAAGGCAAATGTATGCACCGGTGCTTTGCATCCGGGCATTGCATTTAATACCAGTACTATTTTAAATGATACCATTAACCTTGGATTAAGAGGCGAGTATGTAAGCCAGCTGATTCCGGCAGGTACTGAGCTTCCTTATAAATCGGAAGAAATCCGTGACAAGTATAAACTGGATAAGGCAACAAACTCCCTGGGTATCGAAATGTTCCTCGGAAGGGGTAAAACAAAGAATCTCCCCAACCGCCGAATCGCTACCAGGACAGTAACATTCGGCAGGAGTTATCCGGCAGATACGCCTATTAGTATTCAGATCTACATTAACCCGCTGCGAATGATGACTATGGAAGCCTGGATCACCGGACAACCTGAAACAAAGAAAATCATGGAGATGGATATGGCTTCCTTAAAGCGTACAGAAAGAACACACAAAAACATCAGTACTGTCGAGAAAATAAAATTAAACCCCAAAAGCGAACTGAACGAACTGAGAGCTATGTCGGAAAGAAATAGAAATAAACTCGGACATGAATGGAATCCGCAGTTATCCAGAGCTCTGGAAACCATCGGCCAGGCATCTAATCCTGAGGATTTCTTTGAGCCATGTATGGATATTGCAAAAACCTGCAAGCAGTCAAATTTCATGCTGGCATATATCTATATGATTGCCGGAATGTTCAAGGATGGATGGAACGACCAGCAGAAGAGACAGGTGCTTTTCTATGCCAGACAGCATTTTTTCCCATATGCTTCCGCAATCAAACAGAACTACTATGTACTGCGAAGGGCCCTGGAAGTCATCGGCCAGTTCGGCGAGAACTTTGCTGACTTCTGCACGGAATACATGAGCCGGATCTATGGTGACAGTACCCAGTTCAAAAATGTCATCCTGCAGATGGTGATCCGCTATGAGCACGACGACAAAAAAGTTGCAGAATTCCTGAACAACTTTTTCCAGACAGCAGATTTTAACCGGTGGATTGCTTCCCTTATGGCTGACCGCTTCGGTCCCGGTAGCTCTATGGAAAACCAGAAGTACCTGGTAAAATTCATCAAAACAATCACACCCTGGTTATCACTGGAAGACGAGAACGGTACGGATAAATTCACAGCACTCCTTATTGCAGAACTCTGTACCAATCAGGCTGATAATCCTATCTGTACGGACAGCTATACCATGAAACATACCTGGTCTGCAATCAAAAATTATCTTGCGAAAGAAGACGATCCCATGTTTGTTTCCACGGTAACTGATCTGTGGAATGGAACAGCTCTCAGCCTTGAGGAGACGAGTGTTCTCAGCGAGTATCTCGCCTGCAACTAATATCTGGAAGTAGATGTTTCGCATTTCTTAATGGATTGGCATCGAAATGACAAAAACTTCTATGGCATACTTTTATCGTGAAGAACCCCTGACTTCAGTCGTGGGTTTCTTCACAGACACCATTATGTATGCGGCATAATTTGTAACTGTAAACCCAATAAATGTCATAAGGAGAAGAAGATATGAGTGAAAAATTATTAAAAGCGTTCAGGTTGAATGTTGAGGATTACACAGAAGAGACGGAGGATATAAACTACAGGAGGATTTTTTCTACAGCACTGATTGTTGCGGTTATATTTATAAGTATTATTGGGGCCGGATATTTTTATATGAGGAACAGCATGAAATACAAGTATGACGATTCCATGACCGTTTCTCAAAATGGTACCCGCATTGTATATGATAATGACGGAGCATATTTAATGAAAGGTAAAAAGGTATTGTCCGATGTTTACAAGGCAATCGAAAAGGATCCATATTCCGATTACTGCCGCGTTATAGATTGTGAGGGACTGATCGGATTTGTCTCAAAGGCGGATGGAAAAGTAGTTATCAAGCCAAAGTATACAGAGGCTTCACCCATGTCACCCGTGTCAGGCTACTCATCCTGTGTCAGTGAAGGAAACGGGTTTTATTTTATCTCTGAAGACGGAAGTTATATGACTGGGACCTATGAAGAAGCCGATCCGTTAGAACGAAATGGAACAGTGGCGCGAGTAAAGACATCTGATGGATGGGCAATTATTGACAAGAATGGCACCGTGCTTATCGACAAGTGTGAATCAATCAGCAAGCTTCCATTTATTGCATCCACAGGAATGGCAGTACGAAATGGCCATGTATTACTGCTTCAATATTCCGATGAATCTGAGGAGAATGCTTCGGTACAGGTTGTCAAAGAATTGGAAGAATTCTCTGAGGTCTCAGAAGGGTATCTTGAAGAATTTGCTGTTGTAAAAGGAAAACATGGATATGGCGCTATAGATTTTAATGGAAACACTATTGTGCCGGCGGTATACGAGTCTTTAGACTGGGACTGCTACGAGATTCAGGATGAAGTCTTTGAAAAGGAAATTATTTTCAAAGGGAAAAAGAAAAATGGAAGATTCGATGTAATGGACTGGAATCCAGAAAAATCGTAATGCTCTATTTTTGATCAATATAGCAGTTATTTATTATTTAATGTACGAGGAGGGATTCTGTTGACTAAGATAAAATTTTTTCAGAAAGACACAACAAAAAAGGATATTGTATTCGGAATATTACTTGTGTTAAGTTTCACCTGGCTGAATACGTTTATTCACCAGAACAGTTTCAGTGCTACCTATGAAGAATTTTATTTTGTGAAAAACTTTGCAATCACTGCACTCTGTACGGGATACTTTTTCTGTCTTAAAAAGCTGGTATTTGATGATTTTGAAATATTTGGTGATGACACAAGAACTTGTGTAGCAGGTACGGCTGTTACCGGAATACTGATGATGCTGGCTCTTTTACTGGAAATGGGAACGGATTACGTTTCGATTTATACACAGAAAGAAATTGTATTAGGGACGTTTATAATTCATAAAAAATATGTATATGGTGTATGGACGATTGTATGGTTTCCGCTTCATATAGACAAAATTTTTGCAAGGATGAGACAGGAACGTTTCAGATTCCAGTCGATTCTATATGGCTGTATTTCTATTATTGGACTTACTTTAGAGGGAATCCTGCTGTTCAGACCGATGGCAAATATATGGCTGATAGATCTTGTCGTTTTCAACAGTGCAACGCTGATTCTGGCAGTCTGGAAATATGCAATCAATGATACACGGCTTCGTAAGGGGGAAATTGTCGCCGCTGTTCTTTCCTATGTGATATTCAGTGTGTATTTGTTACTGTTACAATGCAACAACTGGGGGAAGGAATTTTCTACTTTCATGTTCGGTGAAAACTGGAAGGAGATAAAAGCGGTCATCCGTGAAGTCGTTGCTCATGCATCATTTTGGGGTACATCCGGTTATCTGAGAAATTCAGCTTCCGTGCATTCGTGGCTGTTAAACTGGAACAAACCGATTCTGCAGTTGCTATATTACGGGGGATGGGTTTCAGTAATTGCAGTGCTGCTGGCAATGGTATGCCTGTTGTGCGTGTTGGTTAAAATGCTTGGAATAAAGGATGGACGAATTCATAAAAACTGGCTGCTCTATGCAACGGCAACCGTGATGTTTTTTAATGATGTGGTGTCAGGTACACTGTATGCTTTTGGATTTCCCTGCCCTGTAGGATTGCCTTTTCTTAGGCAGACAGGTACCACAGACTGGATATCATTTACGTTAATTGTATTCTGTGCCCTGGAGAATCTTCAAATACAGAAAAATAAGCACATAGATAGCGCATTTGTCTTGGCTGAAACACTACTTGGCAAACAGGATTCATACCAGATCTTCGATGAGTTTGATGAGCCATACAGAGAAGAACTATGGCATGATGAGGTAACGATTATCGGTACTGGCTGCGAAATCTCATGTGATGCATACTGGTGTGAACTGGAAGACAGAGAATTCTGTGTATTTAAGCCTCAAGATTTTCGAATTCGTGAAAAACGATTTATTCTTGAATTTGTTGAGGATAGATGGATTCTTCCGGATGATCCGGAAAATAAGATTAAACAACAGATTTGCCAGTGTTATGCAAAAGTTAATGTGCTAAGGTGCATGGATGAGGAGGTGGAAGATAGAGATGAAAAATTTGATGACGAAGACAGTGAATTTTTTTAAGGAAAATATCTGTTTGGCAGCTATAGTTGTGGGGCTGCTGGTTCTTGTATGCATTACAGGATGGGAATTCAGCTTACATGTTGCAAGGAACGCTCAGAGTAATAATGCGATTAACGTGTTATATGAAAGAGATGCAGGGATAGCATCGGAAAGAATAGCGTTTTAGAAGAGAAAAAACCTGACACAAAACAGGACACAGATTGATAAAAAACAACTGGAATCTGTAAAATAGAATTAACAATTACCTGAAAAACAAAAGAAGTGCGAAAATAAAATGTTTAAAACGAAGGAGGAAAACACATGAAAAGAATGAAACAGTTTTGCAGCCTGTTACTCGCCGGAACGATTCTGGCAACCAGTTTGACTCCGATGCCGGTCAGTGCCGCATCGTGGAGGGATGCACTTGGGGATGAGAAAGAAAATAAATACGGCAGAAAAACGATTGGTGATTTCGCGTGCTACCTGGTGTTTATGAATAGCATTTGCGCGCGGTAGTGAAAAAAGAGCTGTTTTACGAGATGAATTTCATATGAACCACAAGCCCCCGGTAAGTTGTAGGTAACGAATACAAACAATTTACCGGGGGGTGTTGTATAAGGGATTGACTGTGAGAGAATATAAAAAATAGGTTAAGGGGATTCATTATCCTTCACACACCGGAATCTGAATCTCCGTCACAAACTGTTTCGGATCGTTCGTCAGCACATAATCGATCATCGTCACCTCTCTGGAAAATCCATCAATTTTCAACCGGTGTTCCCGGATATAAGCCAGAAGTTTCAGATAATAAGCCGGAGCCTCATTATGACTTCCGCAGAATCGAATAGAAATACAGGTCTGACCGGGGAGTTCCTCAGTGATGCCCTGATAGCGGTCTTCCGATTCGAGGAGCAGAAAAACGGTGTCGTAGATCTGGTAAGCGGCGGCTTCCAAATGTTCTTTGGAGATGCCGAGCCCGACTTTTCCGAGAAAAACCAGAGTCTCTTCCTGATCTTTCTGGAGTGTCCGGATCGAAGTCTCCAGATCCAGATAGGTTTTCGGGGAGAGATGGTTGCGGATCCAGGTGATCCGTCTCGGCGGAGTCTGAACCAGTGTAATCGTATCCAGCCGGGAGGAGAGTGCATCTGCCAGTCCTTCGAGCCGGGTGTTGATCTTTTGCTCGATAATCTGAAGTTCCTGCTGTTTCTGGCGGACGGTTTCCCGTTGCTGGATCAGCATTTCCTGAATTTTCCCCACATCTTTATTCTGAAGAAAATCCGCGATGTCTTCGAGCGGCATATCCAGGGCGCGAAGATAACGGATCGTATTTAACCGTTCAAACTGTTGGACGCCGTAGTAGCGGTAACCGGAAGCCGGATCCGTATATTCCGGGCGGATCAGCCCTAGAGCGTGTCTGAAAAATCATTTCCGCAATCTGCAAGCCCCACTTTGCGGGAGATTTTACCCTCATTCGGTTGCCGTAGCCCGCTACGCCGCCCTCATTCGGATAAAATCTCCCACAAACTGAGACTCGCAGCTCACGAAAAGCCTTTTTCAGACACGCTCTAGTTTTTCATAATGACGCAGAGAACCGACGCTGATAGAAAACATGCGTGCGACCTCTCCGATGCGAAAGAGTTCCTGTTTTTCCATGAAGTGTAATCTCCTGTAGTGGTAAATATATTCTGTATTGAACATTGTAACCCTATTTATATTGTATCAAGTTGCTAAGAGAAATGCCAGTTTTGAGTATAAGGAATATAATATTTTTTAAATACATAATACATGAAGCGAAATGTGTATATTAGAGGATAAGACAGAATGAGGTGCATTTTAAAAAGGTATGAAAATACAATCACTAAAGAGATATGAAATATAGTTTACCAAAGCTGCTATGAACGGAGAAAACAGTCACATTCATAGATAAAAACGAGTAAAAATATAGAATCAGGATTGACATTTTTTCGCAAAAGAGTTATCTTTGAGGAAAGATAATAAAACTATTTTATTAAGTTTATAAAAGCGTATGTATGGAGGGCATTTCACATGGAAGGTAAGATGAAAGTAGCAGTGATGAACGGTATCGGCAAGATGGGATTTACAGAGCGTGACATCCCGACGCCGAAGGCTGATGAGGTTTTGGTAAAGCTGGATTATGTGGGAATCTGCGGATCGGATCTGCATTATTATGAGAGTGGAGCCATCGGCGATTATGTGGTAGAACCGCCGTTTGTTCTCGGTCATGAGCCGGGTGGTGTTGTCGTGGAAGTGGGAAAAGATGTCAAACATCTGAAAGTGGGCGATAAAGTAGCTCTGGAGCCGGGAAAGACCTGCGGACACTGCGAATTCTGTAAACAGGGCAAATACAACCTCTGTCCGGATGTCGTATTTTTCGCAACTCCACCGGTAGATGGTGTATTTCAGGAGTATGTTGCGCATGAGGCAGATCTCTGTTTCAAACTCCCGGAGAATGTAAGCACACTGGAGGGTGCGCTGATCGAACCTCTGGCTGTCGGTTTCCATGCAGCGATCCAGGGAGATGCTCATCTGGGACAGAAAGCAGTGGTGATGGGCGCCGGATGTATCGGTCTGGTTTCCA